>OKES01000130.1_pt1 | contig 30419 bp, 24 predicted proteins | sample 1611001 | NCBI WGS metagenome assembly OKES01 (sample SAMN04436703, study PRJEB24849) | human gut metagenome | biome: human gut; feature: NICU; material: stool | host: Homo sapiens | place: USA: Saint Louis, MO | collected 2010-08-11
GGTGGAGCTGCATGACAAAGTCATCGGGCATTATCTGAACATAAAACACTATCAACAAGTTGGAGTCATTACCCATCCAGTCGTTCATTAATCTCTTTTTCCAGTGCATCTGTATTTTGTTTCCGGGCGCGAGCATCCTGGTATTGCGTCAACAAATATTCCAGTGGCGTTTCCTGATTCAGCAACCGCTCGGCCTGCCAGGTCACCGTTTTGATATAGGACAGCGTGAAGCCCTTTTGTTCGGTCTCGCGTTGCATCATCAGGTCAGCAAATTCCCGCAGATTCTGGCGCGCCTGCTGCCATCCTTTCATTTGCGGGCTGCTCTGCGCGTGGGTTTTCAGGACGGTGTTCCACTGCGCGGTTGCCTGCTGCTGTTGCAGGCTCTCCGGCCAGCGGCTGTCCGCCGTGCGCGTCATCAGCGTACCGGTCTCCAGCGGCTGTAGTGGAGACGCATCTGAAATCTGTTGCAGCCGTTGCCCGTAGCTGTCCAGGTCCGGGGTGGTCAGCCAGACGGTGGCGGCACCCTGTGCGGTATCCCTGACCTGCGCCAGTTGCTGCTGCATTGGGTATACCTGCCACCACCACAGTACGGCAGTGATAGCCGCCATACAGACAACACCCGCCATAAAGCTCCTGACGCTATAACCGGGTGTGGCTCTGACGGTCGGCTCCGCATCGTTCGTGCTGTCCTGGTGAACTTCCACCCTGATGTCAGGAAGGTCAGGCAGGGGAGGGGTGACTTCCGCCGCTGCCGGAGCGCCTTCCGGGGCATAGACCAGAGTTCGTACCGTTGTCTGCGATTGCTCACCCGCCTGACGTTTTGGCTGTGGTTCAAAGCGTTTGCGTGTGTTCTGCACAAAATAAAGCAAATTTTCCACATGCGGCTTCTGCTTTAGCTCCACCTGCTGGAGCTTGTCGCAGATAAGCTGTAACGCCCGTTCCGTGCGGTACAGCACCGGCAGGTCGGCATCCGAGAAGGACATTTGCTGGCGCAGAATATTGCCGGTACGGGTATTGAACCAGTCCAGCATCCCGGTACGGGCATGATTATCCTGCGGCCAGAATTTATCCCAGTCATGGCTTACCATCGCAGCCAGTAATTCGGCTCCTTCGCAGAACCCGGTCAGCCCCTGTGTGCGGGTACGCGCCAGGGTGTAGTACGTCGCGGTATGTAAATCCACGCCGTTGGCCCTGAAGACGGTCAGCGCCAGCGACTCCACCAGTTTCCAGTTAAGCTCCGGCTGCGACGGATGGCTGGCCTTGTTGATCTCCTCCCGCAGGGCGCTGAACTCCGGCAGGCCGCGCGGGTCGCTGCCGGTAACAATGGTCTGCGTAAGTGCATCGTGACTCATCTCTGCCTCCTCAGTACAACGTATCCGGCAACCGGAACTGGCTGAACAACCCGCCGGTAAACGGGTTGTCTTCGGTATCGGTATGTACCCGGTAGACCATTGCGCCGCCGTCCACATTAAAGCGCACGCAGAAGGTGCCGCCCTGTACGCCAGTTAACTGTCCTGCGCCAAACAACCGGAACTGTGCCCACGGCCCGCTGAAGCTGATGCTGCGCGGCGCACTGCCACTGGTACCGATAAGCGTCAGTTTGCTTTCGTTGCCTTCACGCATGTTGTTTGGCCATACCAGATGGGCGGTGTAGCTGCGTCCCTGGCTGTAGTCCACAAGCTGGCCGTCCAGGTTCAGCACGCTGCGCCGTTTATTACCGGAAAGCGACACGGTTTCTACGGCAAACTGTGCGCCCAGGCCATTTTGTCTGCTGAAAAATGCCTCGCGAATTTCCTGCGCGGTATCCAGTTGATCACGAATATCCTCGCGGATAATCACGCTGTTGTCTCCGTCCTCCAGGCTCAGGTCATTCTCCATAAACAGTTTTAGGTTCTGCTGGTAGAACGTATCCAGCACGCCGTCCGGTTTGAAGAAGCGTTCAAACACATCCAGCGACGCATCCTGTGACGCGCGCGGGTTGAACGGATAGTTATTCGCCAGTTGTTCGTTGAACGGTTTCACCACGTTGTCGCGCCAGTCCACTTCCATGTAGTGAACGGCTTCCACCATCACCACATGCCAGGCCTGGTCTGCCAGTTTGCCCACCCAGCGGTTGAGCGTCGCGGGCAGGGTTTTCGCCATCTGCCGGGTGGTAAAAATCGGGTCGCTGCTGTTCTGGTCGAGCCGCAACTGCACAGCTTTCAGCGCGGATTTCCCCGGCACCGGCGCGTTCTGTATCGCCAGCAGGTAACGGTGCAGTTCGGTCAGTTGCTGGTAAACCGCCTGCAGGGTGCTTTCTTTATCCTTTGCCACCGTCAGCGCGCTGTTTTCCGGGGCGAACTCATGCCCCAGCCGTGTCAGCAGCCGATAATCCGGCTCGTCCATCGCTTCCCCGAGCGCTTTGTCATCCAGCTTTTCGGAGAGTACGGCAGGTCGGGTGTTGTCGCGCAATGCCGTCAGCGCGCGCTGAAGCGGCTGGTCGCCGCTGATGATTTGCTCCAGCGCGCCGGTCAGTTGTGCAATGGACTCATAGTCGCGCACGTTGAGGTTATCCATTCCGGCGCGCCAGGTGGCGGTGTAGTCGCTGAGATACTGTTCGGTCAACTGGCGCTGGATTTCTGCCCGGTCGGCGTCGCTGTAATGCACGGTGTGGGTGAGGTTCAGTACCCAAGAGTCCAGCGCGGTCAGTTCGACCAGTTCATCGCGCTGCTTGACAAAATAATTTTGCAGGCCGTAGCGGGTGAGGAACTGTGGAACAATGAGTTTATTGTCATCGGCGGAGGTAAACACCTGGTCGAAGGTCGTACCGACCTGGTCGCGCAGATTCAGGTCGGCAGGCAGGACACCCAGCGCCCGCGTTTTCAGGCTCTGGTACACGCGCTGGTAAACCGGTAGTTTGCTGAGTTCATGCTGGGCATCAGTGACGGGTTTGTCATACGGCGTCCAGCGGCTGATAGCATCATTATCGCCCGCCTGACGCTCTGCGTGCCAGTCAATGTGATTCAGCGCGTAGTCCAGATGCGCCATCAGTTGTGCCTGAATATCCCGCTGTCCGTGGAACTTGTTGCTCCAGCGTTTTGCCATATACTGCTTCACGACTTCATTGTTACGTCCGCTTTTGTCCTCCAGCATTCTAATCACGCGCAACACCGCGAGTTTTTCTTCGCTTTCCGGCGGCGCGGCGTTCATCTCCTTAACCAGGCCGTTAAAGAGGGAGGGCAGGTAGCGCTGCGCCAGCAGTTGCAGGTAGGTCTGCTCCACATAGGGGCCGATGTTTCTGCCCTGATACAGACCGAGATCGGCAAAACGGCTGCGATCGCCCCAGTCGCCGTAGGCCAGGGTGGCGTCACGCACCGGGTTTAGTAACGGCAGTTGCAGGTTGCCGTAGTCATCCATACCCTGCGGCGGCGGTACGTCCATAAAAGCTTTGGCCTGTTTCAGTACGGTGACGCCGGACTGCCAGTTGCTGTTGTAATAATGATGCCAGCCTGCAATCAGCAGCAGGGCGGCGATGCCGCCCGTAGCGAAGAAAACTGACAACCTGCGGTGTGATTGCATCAGCCAGATTCGGCTTTCGCTGGCCAGGTTAGGTTCAGCCAGTAAGCTCTGCACAAATAAATTACGGGTGAAATACGGAGCGGTATCTACCAGCGGCCAGGCGGCCATCGGGCTGCTGCCCAGCCGGAACTGGCGGGCGGCAGACTGCATAAAAATGTCATCCATCTGCCCGCGTTGCAGGGAAGAGGTGAGGTACACACCGCGCAGCATGACGTCCATGTTCTCTCCGTCCAGCAGTCCGTCCAACAGGGACGTCAGCGGTTCACGACAGCCCTGCATCTGGCGGACAAAACTGAACAGGGAACTACGGGACCCGGGGGGTAGCATTAGCGCCGGCAGGGCATTATTGAGCTGTTCTCCCCAGGTCTGCCAGAAAGCATTCAGTTCTGTACGCCAGTCGTCATTTTCATGGGCGCGACGGGTGAAGGTTACACCGAGGATGGCATCACGATCGCGCCTGTCCAGTGACCGGAACAGGGCAGCAAAACCGTGCAGTAAATCCAGCCGGGTCAGCACTACATAAACCGGTAGCTGGCAGTGAAGATGCTGGCGGATATCCTGTAACCGGCTGCGCAGGATTTGTACTAAGTGTTCGCGGCGGCGCTTGTCGGCGGTCAGCAGATCAGGCAGATCCAGCGTCAGGATCAGGCCATTGAGCGGCTGGCGGGCGCGTTTTTGTACCAGCCAGCCTAGCCAGTGCTCCCAAAGGCGGCGGTGCAGCACGTCCGCATCCGGCTGTTCGCAGAGGATGCCGTCCGCATCGAATATAACGGCCTGTTTACCGACGTGCGGCGTGATATACAGGCGCCGTTCCACTCCCCGCACCGCTTCTGGGGTATAAATAATGTCGGACGGGAATCCTTCACACAGCAGCGCGGTTTTGCCGCTCCCGGCAGGGCCGATAACCATATACCATGGCAACTGCCACAGGTAACGGCGGCTGTCGAGATGGCGTTGCAGGCGCAGCAGCCAGCGGTCGAGGTAGCGCTGCTGGGCGTTCAGTTCGATACTGAGTGGATCAAGCGTCTCTTCGCGCTGCTGTTTCTGCTGCCGCTCAAGCTGTTGTAAACGTTTCATCACCCTGACGGTGAGCCAGGCCAGGGCAATCAGCCCCCAGGCAGCGGTTGCCAGCCAGCGGTTCGCCAGCGGTTTCAGCCAGTACTCGTCGTAGAGCGTCCACGCCGGGCCTTTCCACCAGATCCACACCAGCAGAAAAATCCACGCCAGCACCAGCAGCCAGAGGGCGGAAACCTTAAACCGGGGCATTGCCGGTCTGAGGGCGGATCGCAGCCCGCTGAAAAGTCGGGGGGTCGGTAATCTCACAAAAGCTCCTGTTATCTCTTACTGTTCTGCCGTGAATTTGCTTTCGAGCTGTTCCAGCAGGGAGGGTTCCCAGTCGGCCAGCCTCATCTGTAACCCAAGCCTGAACAACATCCGGTACTGCTGTTGCGCCAGTTTTTCCATTCCGGCCTCTTCCATCAGTTGCGCGCCGAAATACTGGCGGTGAAACTGGTCGCGGGGAGAACCTTCCGGCAAGGCTTCCAGATAGTGCAGCGCGGCTTCCAGCCCCAGCCCGGTAAAACACTCTCGGGCGGCCAGGTGCTCCTCGCTGGTCTGCGTCACAGACGTGGCCTGGTTGTGGCTGTCCTGAGCGGCCACTAGCCACTGTTTTGTCGGTTCGCTGATATACGGCGTCAGGTCGTTAAACAGCAGAGTGGCAAGCCGGGGGAGCCGCGCCAGGAAACGGGTGACTTCATCGCGGATAGCCTCCGCTGCATCGGTATACCCCAGGCGTTGCGCGGTCTGCGCCGACAGATAATGACCGTCCAGCCAGTACGGGGCCAGCAGCAGGCTTTTTTCCACCTGCTGCCAGAGCGCCATATCGGCGCTGGCAAGCCGCGCCTGGTAGTCCGCCGCCATATCAGCAGAGACTGCCGCCAGCGGCGTGCGTCCATCGCTTTCGGCCTGGGGTACGCTGGTAATGTTGTGCCACAACGCATGGCGGCGCAGCCGGTAGCCCTGCGGCGAGCCAGGTGAACGTTCACAGAGAATGGCGGCCACTTTCAGCAGCGTGTCGCGCCAGGCTTTATCATCGTGGCCGTCAATATCGATGGTCGGGGCCGGATTTACGGGTACAGCCGCAGGCGACGATACCGGCGCGGCGTCAGCCGGAGACGAACGGCTAGATGAAGCAGGCGCGACAGGTTGCACGGCTTGTGTCCCGCGATATGCCCGGCGGTACAGGGAGGAGAGGTCATCCACCGCCTGCGCCAGCGCCGGAATATTGTGCTCCTGCCAGCACTGCGCCAGTCTGGCCAGTTCCGCCAGCAGGCTGTCGCGCTGTAAGGTATCTGCACCTTCAGCAAAACTGTCCGCGCCGGACTCAAAGCGTTTCAGCACCTGGGCGGCGAAACGTTGTTTATGTGCCGGGTTTTGTGGCGCGGCCACCACCCAGTAGTGCTCCACGTACAGCGCCAGCAGGCGTAGTGCCAGCAACGGGTTGCCCGCATGTTGCAGGGTACGCAACAGGTGTGCCAGCAGGCGAAAATCCTTGCTTTCTGAGGCCAGAAGTTCAAGCCCACGGCGCTGGATTTCCGGGATATCAAGCTGATCGTGGGCAAGTGAGCCGAGTTTAAGCATGGCACCGTCGATATACTCCCATGCGGGGTTATCCTCTTTCAGCGCGCAGGCCAGTTTTGCTTCCGGCAGGTTTTCCAGCAGGTGCGATATCCACACGTCGGGGTTACGCAAATCCATAGTGTTATTCTCCCGCCCAGTGACAGGCATCGCGCAGCGGGGCGATGGTTTTCACCAACCCGTCAATGTTAAAGGTCAGTTTTCCGGCGGCGCTGTCGGAGCCGGTGTCAATTGTCAGCGTCCTGGCGCCAAACAGTTGTTTAATTTCGTCAATGCCGGACAGGCCCCGGCTGGCTTCCAGCAGGTAGCCGTTCTCGCGGATAAACCAGTGTGAATGGAACTGCCGATCGTCGGCTTTCAGTACCACATCGAGATCATTTTCCGTCCGGGGATGCGTCAGAGCCACCTGCATCCGGGTGATGTTATCCACGCAACTGAACATCAGCACTGGACGCGGCGGCACGTGGCCAATTGCCGGGGTGGTGATAATCACCGTCGGGCGTTCGCCTGGGCTTTCGGTCATCATCAGCGCGGTGGAACTGTCCGTGCGCTGCTTTTCCTGGGTGAAAGCCCGTTTCCAGGCTTCGCCTTCATAGCGGGCTTTCGCCAGCGCATGGGTAAACCCTTCCGACTGCTCCGGCGCAAGAATACGGTCATAGCAATCAAGACGCTCCAGCGCCGCAGGCTCCGTGCGGCAGGCGTTCATGGCGCTTACCGTGGCCTGCGCATCCGTAGCGGTAACGGCCTGCATGTCCGCTGCCGTCGCCGCAACGAGGGTCAGGGCGATACCGGGAACAGCCTGTTCCGGTTGCGCAGTGGCCTGTGCGGCGCTGGCGACCAGTGCAGCCAACAGCGCGATATACCGGAAAACGTGCGCGTGACTCACAGGGCGGTATCCTCCGGTACGTTATTGCTGGCGGACATCTCTTCTTCGATATCGGCGGTAAACGCCCCGTCCGTCACGCCGAGGCTTATCCGCGTAATCACCGCATTCGCGGCCATTTTCTGTAGCAGCAGCAGGGAGAGCGGCGGGAGCATTTCGCCGTCAATCACCGACTCCAGCATGCGTGCGCCGTTTTCGGCGCGGGTGACCCGCTGCATGATTTCGTCGGTGACAACTGGTGCAATCACCACCTCCGCGTTAAAGCGGGTACGCAGCACGTTATCGAGGCGCGCCAGTTTTCCGGCTATGATGGTGGCGAGCGTGTCGCGCGACAGTGGCAGATAGGGCACAACTTCTATCCGCGCCAGCAGCGCCGGTTTGAAGAAGTCAGCCAGCACTGGATACAGCGCGTCGTGCATCTCGTCCGGATTGTCGGCATATTCAACAATCACCTGATAACCCAGGTTGGAGGTGAGGAAAAAGACGATATTTTTACAGTCAATCACGCGCCCTTCGCCGTCTGCCATCTCGCCTTTATCAAACGCCTGATAGAACAGGTTGAGTACGTCCGGGTGGGCTTTCTCCACTTCATCCAGCAAAACAACGGAATACGGTTTCTGGCGGATCGCTTCGGTCAGCACGCCGCCCTCACCGTAGCCGACATAGCCCGGAGGCGAACCAATCAGCCGTGAAACGGTATGCTTCTCCTGGAACTCTGACATATTGATGGTGGTGAGGTACTGGCGTCCGCCGTAAAGCAGTTCTGCCAGTTGCAGCACGGTTTCGGTTTTGCCCACACCACTGGGGCCGGCCAGCAGGAATGCCCCCAGCGGACGGCCCGGACGGCGCAGGTCGGCGCGCGCCGTCAGCAGGTGTTTATGCAGATGCTTAATAGCTAAATCCTGGCCCTTGATGGTATCGCCGATCCACTGTGGCAGGTCGGTGATGACCGACATTTCATTCTGCGACAGGCGGTTAAGCGGCACGCCGGTCCATTCGGCGATGACGGCGGCAATCTGTTTTTTATCGACGTGCGGGGAAACCAGCAGTTGCGTGTTATGTAGGGCGTCGAGTTCAGTGGTCAGTTGCGCCAGGCGTTCAGCCAGAGTGATTTCGGTTTCCGGCTGCTCTGTCACGGATTCATTTGCCGTCAGACCATCACTGTCAGTTGCATCCGCAATTTCTCCGTTGTCGGCAGCGCCAGCTTCTTCCAGCAGCCCCTTACGCAGCGCAATAATCTCCTGCACCAGTGCCTGCTGCTGACGCCATGCGGCATCCAGCGCCTGAAGCTCCGTCTGCGCGGCTTCATACTGCGCGTGAACGTCATCCAGCCGCGTGGTATCCGACCGTAGGCCGATGCGGATCTCGCGCTCAAGCTGGCGAGTTTCCGCTTCGCACTGGCGGCACTGCGTGGTTAACGCTGAAATCTGTTTTGGCGGCGAGGAGAGGTTAATCGCCACGCGGGCGCAGGCCGTGTCCAGTACGTCGATGGCCTTGTCCGGCAACTGACGCCCGGAAAGGTAGCGTTCGCTGAGCGTAGACGCTGCCTGTAAGGCGTCGTCGTCAATCAGCACGCTGTGGGACTGCTCATACACCGCCGACAGACCGCGCAGGATAATGGTGGCTTCAGCGGCATTCGGTTCGCTCACTTTCACCAACTGGAAGCGGCGCGACAGGGCGGCGTCTTTTTCGAAATATTTTTTGTACTCGCTCCAGGTGGTGGCGGCGATGGTTTTCAGCTCGCCACGCGCCAGCGCTGGTTTAAGCAGGTTGGAGATATCCAGCCCGCCCTGCTGGTTGCCCGCGCCAATCAGCGTGTGGGCTTCGTCGATAAACAAAATGACTGGCTTCGGTGACTGAATGACTTCGGCCATCAGCCCCTTGAAGCGTTTTTCAAACTCGCCCTTGACCGACGCCCCCGCCTGCAACGCCCCTAAGTCCAGGGTCATAATCTCAGTATCGCGCAGCTTATCCGGCACCTGTCCTGCAATGATGCGCAGCGCCAGCCCTTCAATTAAGGCGCTTTTCCCGACGCCTGCCTCCCCCACCACCACCGGATTGTTTTTACGGCGACGGCAGAGAATATCAATCATCAGGTCGATTTCGTTATCACGGCAGAGTACCGGATCGAGCCTGCCGTTACGGGCATCTTCGGTCATATTTTTCGCGTAACGGCCCAGCAGGGTTTCCTCTCCGGCAATAGCGGCGTGCTGGCCGGACTGCCCCTCTGTGAGCACCACGGATTCGGCAGATTCCTTCGTCCATCCGGCAAAATCCTGCTGTAGCTGGTCGCGGTTAATGGTGGTCAGAAGCTGTGCAGTGGCGGGCAGCACATAACGCAACGGTGAGTGCAGCAGGGCGAGCAATAACACTCCTCCGCGCAACTCGTTTTGCTGCATTTCGGCGGAGGCCAGCAGCCAGGATTCTTTCAGCCACTCAACCAGCATCGGCGAAAAGGACGGGTAGCTGTCCGCTGATCGGGTACTGGCATAATTTTCCACCGTCAGCGTCTGGCGTAATGCCTCCACCTCAATGCCAGCGCGTTCAGTAATCACCCTTAAGTCGCTACGCGGAATAGCCAGCATCTGAATCAGCACATGGCTGACGGTGATTTCCGCTGCCTGCTGGCTCATACACTCCGATGCCGCCATCTCCAGCGCCTGTTTTGCGAACGGATTGAGTCGTTTTACCAGCGTGGATAAGTCAATCTGGATCATGGGTGTCCTTACCTGGCAAGCAGCCGGTTTAACTGGTGGAGGATATCCTGCGTCTGGCTGTCCAGGCGCAGCAGGTAAAAGAGATAAAACAGCGCCAGCACGACAATGCCGCCCAGCAACACATGCTTAATGGTCAGCCGTCTGATGAGCTGGTAACGCCCGCCCTGGATTTTTCTGTCCAGGTGCAGGAGCGGGAAGGGGGCGTCGCCGCGCAGTTTATGCAGGACGTGGTACAGACGGCGGTATATCTGCTCAAACTCGCCCTGATCCTGCACCGCCACTTTGTAGCGCCCGCGAAATCCCAGCGAAAAGCAGAGGTATAAAAACTCCAGCAGGTCCTGATAGCGTTTTGGCTCGCGCATCAGACGCTCCAAAAGGATGAAGACCTTCTCACCGCCCCAGGCTTCGTTGTGGAAATGCACCAGTAATGATTGTTTGATCCACTCGTTCTTGTTGGACCAGCCGTTGCCCAGCGCAGCCTCGTCAATAAAGGTGCAGAGGATATAGCGAAACGACACAATCACGCCCGGCTCATAGCCCTGCTCCTGGAGTAACTGCTCCACTGCCTGTACGTCCGTCACCACCTGTGCGAACAGGTGCTCCGGTATGGCGTTGCTGTTCATCCCGGCCATGCGCATCACCATACCGAGCAACGGCGTGGCGGCGTCGATCATCGGGTTGAGGCTGTTGCCGCGAAGCGCAAGCTGATACTGGCGCTGGCTTTCGCCTTCATATCCGGGCAGGGGAGGCAGGGACAGTGAGATCTCATCCATTGCCTTATCCTCTTATCGCCCACAGTTGCATGTTCAGATCCGGGAAGGTGCCGGACACATGCAGGGCAATCGCGCCCGCAGTCACCACATCCGTCCAGGCCGTGCCGCTCCTGTCCAGTTCGAAATAGCTGTAACCGCTATGGTACGGGAGCTGGCGAGGGGCCACTGCCAGCGTGCGTAGCGGTATACCGGGGATCTGTATGCTGACCATATTGCGGATTTTTTCCGGCGAGGAAATTTTTGACTGCTGCACAAACTGGCGCTGAAGCGGCATCGTTTCCATTTTTGCTGCCACTGCCAGTACGAAGGATGCTGACTGTAGCAACGTGGCGTCATGGATATCGGCCTGCCAGATCCCGTCGCGCAGATGGAGAGGCAGACTGATCGCCCTGGGCGACAGTACTGTGCGCAATGCCCGCTCTACTTCCGGCAGCAGTGTTTTGAAGGTTTTCGTAAGATTGTGCTGATCATAGACGTCAAGCGAGCAGGGCAGGCGGGACGACTCTGTAAAGGTCATCAGCTCGCCCAGCAGTCCGGCCAGATCGAGATAAAACTCTTCCGGGTGGAGCTGCGGTCTGTGAGCTCGATGGGTAAAGCGTGTCTGGTTGCGGTTAAGTAATTGCAGCATCATAAATTCAGCGACATCCGCAATGCCGCTCTGTGCCGGAGAACCAATACGCGCAGCCAGATCGCTGGTCCGGTTAACAATATCTTCCTGAACTTTTATGAGGAATTCGCGCAGCCGCTCACTGGCATAAATGTTCTGGCAGGAAGGAATAAAGTTTTTATCCAGCGTCAGGGAGCCGTCTGCATGGCGATCAGAAATCCGGCACAGTGGGAGTGTGATATATGCGCTCAGATCTTCAGCCCCGCTCATAATGCGGGGCGTCAGTTGCCCCAGCGTCAGCGTCCGGGCGTCGCCGCCTTCAGTATGTAAATCCCGGACGTCGGCGTAATGAAGGCGGTAACGCCCGGTACGCTGTCCGCCGCTGATTTCATTTCTCACATCGCTGGCGACGGGCAATGCCAGATAAACAATACGGCTTTCTTCATCCAGAAGACTCTCCGGATGCAGCGGATCGGGCAGCGCATCCTGATCCGGGATAGAGAATACGGTGCCATCCGGCAAGATTCCTGACGCGCTGTCGATCATGATTTTGCCCTGCGCCAGTAGTTCACTGTTAAGGGACAATTCCGTAAATCCCCAGGACAAATCGTGCATGGCCCGGAAACGCTGACTATTCAGATAATCGTTATAGCGTTGCTGCTGCTGGAAATGATGAGGACGCATCAGCATCCCTTCCTGCCACATCACTTTGTTGCGTGTGGTTGCCATCGTTAGTCATCCTCTTTTTTCATTTCAATACTGCTCTGCCGGATATGCACTAGCAGGCGGTAGCTGTGGCCTGTGCCTTCCACCGGCTCGATCTGCTTCCATTCGGTGGTCTGATCGTCAGAAAAGTAGGCGATCACGCCAACAAACTGCGTTTTCTCATCCAGTTTGGCTGGCGGCAGAGTTTTAATGGTGTCCGGCAACAAGCTGAAATCCTGGTGATCGAGATAATTTTTCCCCAGCACGTCCGGTAGCGGTGTGGTGGCAATCTGATCGTAATCAGTAGCCTGTAACTTCGAGTCATCGCTCAGGTACACCAGTTGCACATCCACAGGCGCGGCTTCGCCGTCTGCGTTGAGGTTGGCGTCCGGCTCCGTCAGTAGGGTTATGGTGATTTCTGATGGCTGCGATTTCAGATCGCCCACTTGAATATCCGGGTTGCTGATCACCTTGCCGAGTTTTTTGGCAGTCTCACAACCGCTCAGGGCGAGGGTAAAAAACATCACCATCGCGCAGACGCGGAAAAAACGCCCTGTCATGCCTGCGGCTCCCGCTGTTTTTCACGCAGCACCCGGTCATAGACCTGGGCATAAACCTCGTTAAACAGCATCTCAAAACCCTGCTGACGGCTGGAGGCCAGCTCATCGTAGTAGTCGCAGTACATCTGCCAGGCCCCGGCATCATCCAGCGGCTTACGCAGTTCGTGACTGCGGCGGTACTGGACAAAGCGGCGCATCAGGCTCTGCGGCGAGAACGCCTCCAGCAGAACGCGTAGCGACTCCACAATGGCGGCGCGGTTGGCCTCTTCGTGATGGCGGATATTGCGCAGGCTTTCGCTGACGGCCGCAGGCGCGGCAAGATGCACCGGGCTTTTGCCTTCGGCAAACAGCACATCCAGCGCGGTGGCATAATCCATATTCAGGCGCAGCGGGTTGTCTTCCAGCGGGCGCAGGTGTTTGTCTGACAGGCTGTTGCGGTGTTGCTGTAACTCAAGCAACCCCTTAACCGTCGCCTGTAATGTTCGCCCAGCCTCTTCCAGAAAATCGTCGGCATCCGCTGTGTTATGAACGGTAAGCGACCCACCCAGCCCGCGCAGCAACGGAGTAACGGCAAGATGCCGCTGCGCCATTTCAGCCGGGGAAATGTCTTCTTCCGGGGCCAGCGGGGAGGCATACATGGACGGCAGATCCATAAATGGCGTGTTGATCCCGCCACTAACGGCCGGATCGGACAATGGCGCGGAAGGTCGGACGGGGGCGATCCCCGCAAGCGGATCATTTCCTGTGGTCAGCCTTTCGGACTGTAACGCCTGGAGCGGATCGACGGAAAAGCCGTTAACCACGGTATCGGCAAGCTGGTGACGCTGAGGCATTCCCGGATATTCCGGTGTACCGTTCGTGGATAACAGGGTATCCGTGAGCATGTCATGGTTTGTCACGATGGTTTCAGGCGTGGCCATCTCTTCATCGTAGTGCCACATTTCACCCCGGTTCAGATGAACCCGGAGTATCAGATGCCCGGTCTGGATCTCATCCCCTTGGCGTAACTGTACCAGATCTGATGCCGCAGCCACTTTGGCCTGGTTCAGCCACAGCGGCGCGGCCAGCGGATGCAGACAGAACGCGCCGTCATGCAGACTGATGCTGAATGCCCTCGCAGGAATATCCTGGTGTCTGTCCTGAACGGACCAGCGACATTCGCTGGCATGACCCACATCGCCATCCTGTGTAAACAGGCACCGTGCGGCCCGTCCGCTTTCCAGTTCGCTGCCATTAACAACATGCAGTGAAAGCGTCTGCTGCCGCTCTTTTTCTTCCGCCATATTCTGCTCCATGATGGTTATTTTTACTCCCGGACCCGGATAGCGACTGAAGGACGCTCTCCTGGATCACCGAGAAAACTGGTCCAGCCCAGTAGCGCGCTTTTGTTATCACCCAGCCGCATTGCGCTCACCTGTTCCGGGGCCAGCCCCAGACAAAGATCCCAGGCAAGCTGATCGCGCAGGACGAAGGCGACAAACATCGCCAGCGGCAGAAAGTTTTCCCCTGACGGCAGGAACGAGAGAAACTGCTTACGGCTCAGGTTGCTAATGCTTAACTGAAATTTTCCACAGAGATCGGGAACCCTTGTGCCCAGTACAAACTGGCCCAGCACCGATCGCCCTGCTATTTCTGCCCCGTTTTTGAGGGTGTGGCATCCCAGGCTGTTATACTGATCCGGCTCAATCTCCACCATCCGCCGCTGCCAGTTTTGCAGCGTCACATCAGACAGATCAAAGCAATGGGCGACAAGCGCGCAAACAATTTCCGGCGAGCGTCCCGGATTGGCCAGTATCCCGGCGTAGGCCAGCATCTTGCTGTGGTTAATTGCCAGCCTGTCGCGCAGTTGCCGCGAGCCCAGGCCAACCAGGGAATACATCCGCTGTGAGAACGCATCCACGCCTCCGTTGCGAAAACTGATGTGGTAACGGTACTTGCGCCAGATATGCCAGACAAACTGTGTCAGGCGGTGGCTGAACATATCCAGAAAGTCCCCTACCGGGCTTTGTTCATGCGCCGATTTCCAGGCGAGATGATCAAGGTAATAGCCGGGAAGGGGGGACTGGCTGCCCTGCAACCCCATAAAGGTGGTGCTCATCCGGAATAATCCGGAGGTGTCCTGCTCCAGCGCGCTGATATCGCTGACCGGAAAACCCAGGCTGGCATCTGCCCGGAAGCGTATGCTTTCCTGCGCTGGATCGGTATCCAGCGATAATTCTGGAGTTTCATCACACCCGGAGGCTAGCCGGTGTAACAATTCCGACAGTGCAAAAAAGTTACAGGCGCAGGCATCTCGAAAGAGCCTGTCCGGCAACTCACGTTGTTCGCTGTTTACCGACCCGTCGCTCGGATTCAGATGAGGGGATGCTGTCCGGTTCTTTCCGCCCATTTCCATGTCTCCTGGCTTTCCGTGTTAATGATGGTCAGCATGTGGAACGAATTGATGCTGGCGTACAGCGACAGAAAATGCGACAGCACCGAGCCCAGCAGGTACATCTCTCCTTCGCAGGCAAACGGCTCCGGATGCAGGTATAGAGTGGAAGCCAGCCCGCGCACGGGGAGGCCGGTAAACAGGCGATCAACCGGTTTTGTTTCCAGCCGTTCAATGGCGTCCAGCTTTTGCTGCGACAGCCGGGCCATCTGCGGATGATGAATGGCGTGCCGGTCAAAGTTGGCTACCACCGGCTTCAGGGCGTCGGTATCCAGCAATGACAGATAGTTCAGGTTCATGGCGGAAAGCAGCGACCAGTGCAGGCTGCCATCGATAACCGGCCAGAGCGGTTGTGTGGGGTGGGTGATATTACGAAATGACGCCACCGCCGCGTTTTTACCCGTGGTTCCGGTAATATCGCCGGGCCGGAGCTGTACCGGTAGCTCACGGTTAGTGCAGGTTAGCGAGACGGAAACCACCTCACTGTCGAGCAGCGAAGCCTCCGGGGCGCTGCCGTCGGCGTGGATAAAGGCCAGCGCATGATCAAATCCCCGGTGAAACAGCGAAGTTTTTGTCCGGTGCTGCCAGTACACCACCTCGCGTTTACGGCTGTATTCCATCTGATGATTGAAACTCTCAAAGGCAGGCCACTGGCGTGCGGCCTGTGTTGTCACTGGACGTCCCGTATCTTTTTTCCTGAACATATCCTGCGTCTGACTCACCACGCTGTTGACGGAAAAAATATCGTAATGATCCGGATAATGGCGACTGGGTATCAGGGGATAATCCGCCTGCCGGTTGTCCAGCGAAATGACTTCGGCGTGGTGAAAGAAAAGATTGATGGCGGGTGCGCAATACAAACGCAGGGAGTCGCGACGCAACCGGATATCTGCGGGTAAAGGGCGCGAAAAACGCAGCCGCAGGGTAAAACTGTTCGCCAGTAACCCGACGGGTAGCGCCGGAATACCGCAGGCGTCGAAAAATAGGAAACTGTCGGTGTAGCAGAAATATTCCTGGAGGATACGGTAGCCGCTGTGGACATTGCCGGGCCAGGGCAGCATGGCATCTTGCGGCTGAAAACCCACGGCTTTGAGCATAAACTCAGGAAGCCAGATGGTCTGGTCACCGATAACCAGCTCCGCGCTCTGAAGGTATTCGCAGAACCATAAATAAAGCTGGTAGCGGGTATAGTTATCATCGTTGCCCAGCCAGAAGCGCAGCTTATTCAAATCCAGGGTCGCGAAATCGGTGCCTGGTGCGACGGTAAACGTTATGTCGATAATACCATTACGGGGCGTGCTGTGATCCTCAACGCTACCCACCTGGACGGGGAGTAACCAGATATCCCGGCAGAGCGTAAACGTGCAGGGAGGCGCCACATCCGGTTCTGCACCTGCGTTAATGGAGAGTACCTGCTCCCCCCCGGCAATCCCTGCACCTGTTATGAATTGCTCATTACGGGGGATCCGTACCGGCACAGAGGTTTTATCCATGTCCGGCGTATATTCGATCAGCGTCATCGACGGAACCGGACGCAGGTAGTTAGGCCACAGCATCCGGATTAACCCGTGCGTCAGTTCGGGGAATTCATCCTCGATTTTCTGGCGCAGGCTGCCGGTCAGGAAAGCCACGCCTTCCAGCAGGCGTTCAATATCCGGGTCAGCTCCTTTTTCGGACAGAAAACGGGCGAGATGCGGCTTTTCGGTCGCCAGCAGTTTACTTAGCTGCCGCAGATAATCCAGTTCCTGCCGGTAATAGCGTTCTTCAAATTCCATTCTGTTAAACCACCCGGTAATGCTGGCTGCCGTCCGGTGCCATATCAAACTCAAGCACGTCGTCGATATCGTTGAATGTCACCCAGGCGGTGATATGAAAGGTCATATCCTGCGGGCCGGTCGTCTGTGGAAGCAACGCCCGGACCTCAGTGTGTGAAATTCGGGGTTCATAGCGCTCAATGCACTGCACGATGGCCAGGCTCATGGCGCTGCGATAATTGTCTGCCCCTTCCGGCTCTTCAATGCCCAAGTCCGGGGTGCCCCGGCAACTGCCGGAGCGGGTGTTCAGAATATGTCGCAGGCTCTGGCGAATGGACTGCCTGAACGCATCCATATTGCTGCCTCCCCGCCAGTTTCTGACCGGAGGGGATTCCATACGCTCAAACAGCGTTCCGGCAGGCCTTTCGCGCTCCGGTATCACTTATCTAACCGCCCGACCAGAGACAGTTCAAACGACGCCCCCATATATTTAAAATGGGGGCGAGCGAAGATGGCTGCCCGGTACCAGCCCGGTTCACCATCCACCTCATACACCTCAACCCGTGCGCCGCGCAGGGGTTTACGGCTGCGAACATCCGCTGGTGGATTTTCCTGGTCTGCCACATACTGGCGAATCCAGACGTTCAGTTCACGCTCCAGATCGCTTCTTTCTTTCCACGAACCAAGCTGTTCACGCTGCAATACTTTGATGTAGTGGGCGAGACGGCTGATAATGAACAGATAGGGTAACTGCGTTCCCAGCTTGTAGTTGGTTTCCGCATCTTTACCAGGAAAATGTTTGGGCTTTTGCACGGAGTTTGCCGAGAAAAATGCCGCATTATCGCTGTTTTTACGCATGGTCAGGGTGATAAAACCCTCTTCGGCCAGTTCAAATTCACGGCGGTCGGTGATCAGTACCTCCGTGGGAATTTTGGCCTGAATTTGCCCCATTGCCTCATATAAATGTACCGGCAGATCCTTCACCGCCCCGCCACTTTGCGGCCCGATGATGTTGGGCGCCCAGCGGTATTTTGCGAAGCTGTCGGCGACATTGCTGGCCAGCATCCATGCGGTATTGCCCCAGAGATAATGTTCGTGATCGCGACTGACATCTTCGGCGTAGTTGAAGCTTTTGACCGGATTCTCAGTGGCGGAATAGGGCTGTCTGAGCAGAAAACGCGGTGCAGTCAGTCCTAAATAACGGGAATCTTCGGAGTCACGCAGGGCGCGCCATTTGGTATAGGCCGGGCTTTCAAAGATGGCATAGAGATCTTTAATATTCGGCAGCTCGGTCCAGGAATTCAGTCCCATAAACTCCGGCGATACAGAAGAAAGGAACGGGGCGTGGGACATCGCGCCGACTGCACTGACATAGTTCAGCAGTTTCATGTCCGGTGCCGTATTTTTGAACTCATAAGCGCCTAATATGGCTGCAATGGGTTCACCGCCAAACTGCCCGAATCCGGAGGCGTAAACGTGTTTGTAGAAGCCGGACTGGGTAATTTCAGGGGCAAATTCAAAATCTTCGAGCAATTCGCTTTTTGTGACGTGGAGGATATTAACTTTAATATTTTCACGGAAATCAACGCGATCAACAAGGGTCTTCATTGAACGCCAGAAGGATTCCACCTGCTGGAATGCCGGGGCGTGAATAATGGCATCCATCTGGCGGCTGATACGGGTATCAATATCCGCAATCATGCCGTCCACAGCCAGTTTGTTAACGGGTTCAGCAGGTGTGCTGGATTGCAGAATACTGGCAATGAACGCCGTTACGCCCTGGCGGGCAATGTCATAACCGTCAGCGCCGGGCTGGATACGGGTCTGCGCCATGATTTCATCTAGCAATGACGGGGTATGGCACTCCTGCGCCCTGCTACCGGAAACGAGTTCCTCTTCGTGTAAAGACATACTGAAAATCCTTCTGTTGATCGGTATTTCTGCGGGTAGTGCTACCGTTACCGGGGGAGTTTTCGCCAGCTTGACATCGTCTGCCGGAAATCACCCTTATGGATGTTCCCGTCCATCAGATAGCCATTACGGCGATCGAGTCTGGTGACTAAGGCATCCACTGCACCATGATTTGTGTCGTGCGCGGTACCTGATAAAAAGGGCAACCAGAGGAACGCCTGTTTAATGGCCTCATCAGATAACAGGGAAACTCCGGTCTCTTCTTTGCGCTTGCACGCGGCCATCTTATGAATCCCCTAACTGAACGAAACCGCTGGCTACTTACCTTCCGCCTGGCTGATTTCCCGGAGCAGTTGTTCGCGGGTTTCTTCATTTTCCAGCAGCGCCTGAATCTGTGCGCGGAATGCTGGAAGATTGCCCAATGGCCCCTTCAGGGCGGTCAGCGCTTCGCGCAGTTCCAGCAACTTTTTCACCTCCGGAACCTGCCTTGCGACGCTGTCCGGCGAAAAATCGTTCAGGGATTTAATCTCCAGGGAAATATTCATCTCTTCATCCGCTTTTGCGTCGTCCTTCAGCTTTGCCGGGACGGCAAAATTAAGGCTGATAGCGGCCTCGGCCATGACAGAGTTAAAGGAATGTTTGTCGATGGAAACCATCTGACGCTCATCCAGCGGTGCGGTTTCCTGCGTGTTGCCGGTATCGCCCACAATCAGCATATTAAGGGGCAATTCCACCTCGGAAGGCTCGCCATCAGTTTTTGGCACATAAGAAATATTAATGCGTTCTTTGGGTGCAACGCTGCTGCTGTAATTTTTACTCATAAAAATAGTCCATCAGGTTGTGTTACGTATCCGGTCTCTCCGTACAGACTGTGAAGCGACGATATGTTTCAGTTATAAACAGCTATGGGGGAGCATTCTACTCGGGTGAAATAATTTGAAAAGCACTTTTTTCGAATGAAAGAGAGGAGTATTCTTCCCGTATCTGATTAATTTCAGGGGGCTGCTCGCTATGTTTAATTGTGTTTTTAATAAGTATTGAATATTTTATTTGTTGTTTAACTTGATGATTTTTAAGTGTTTTTATATTGAATGCATGTGTGTGGTGAATGTGTTTTTGGGAGAGGTATTTGTGGTGTTTATCTTTGCAGATGGAATAAAATGAAAAACATGTTAATAGCTTTGTTAAATCAATAAAAGAAAGAGAATATAATATTATTCATGATTCATTATTGCCTGAGTGGAATTGATGTTGGGTGTGTGCCAATACACATTGGTATTTTTACATGGCCATCTGTACGTATAATATAAAACTGGTTGTACATTTGCACAGCATTAAAATAGATAAACTTTTCTTATTAAAAAAGATGTAGCATTGCACAAACTGATTAATTCGTGCTCTGCGCATTTCAGCCTGTCGGAGAAAACCGGCAGGAGCCTGTAAGTCGTCATCGATAATCAACAAGGAGTTTACAAATGCCTACACCGTGTTACATCTCAATTGCGGGGCAGACCCAGGGGAACATTACTGCGGGTGCCTTTACCGCAGATTCTGTTGGCAACATCTACGTGCAGGGCCACGAAGATGAAATGCTGGTGCAGGAGTTTCTGCACAATGTGACTGTCCCGACCGATCCGCAGTCCGGTCAGCCAAGCGGCCAGCGTGCCCACAAACCGTTCATCTTTACCGTGGCGCTGAACAAAGCCGTCCCGCTGATGTACAACGCGCTGGCGTCCGGTGAAATGCTACCGAAAGTGGAAATGCATTGGTGGCGTACCAGCATCGAAGGCAAGCAGGAACACTACTTCACCACCCGTCTGACTGACGCGACCATTGTGGATATGAATCTGCATATGCCGCACTGCCAGGACCCGACGCAGCGTGAGTTCACGCAACTGCTGGCGGTAAAACTGGCCTACCGCAAAATCGAATGGGAACACGTCAAGTCCGGCACCTCTGGTGCCGACGACTGGCGTGCGCCGCTGGAAGCATAAATGTGTGTTCACAGCATCCCGCCCTTACGGGCAGGATGCTGTTTTTGGTTGTGCCGGAAATAAAAATCAGTGTCAGTAAGGGGTTACGTTTTTACGGGAGATGGCGGACGCCGGAAACTTCGGCGGTAGCGTGCCTGCACGCAAGCGTAACGCTGTACTGCCACCGCCGCAGTCCGGCATGGTTTATTTTTTCTGTTCATCCGGGAGGCACTTATGTCAACAGGATTACGTTTCACACTGGAGGTGGATGGTCTGCCGCCGGATGCGCTGGCGGTGGTTTCTTTTCACCTGAACCAGTCGCTCTCCACGCTGTTTTCCCTCGATATCTCGCTGGTCAGCCAGCAACTTCTCACTATCGACTTCGCCCAGGTACTGGAAAAAACGGTGCACCTGAAAATCTGGCAGGGCACGGAGATAAAGCGCCGGGTTAAAGGTCTGGTGACTTTTTTTGAGCAGGGTGAAAACGACAGCCACCAGACGCTGTACAGAATGAAAGTGCGCCCGGCGTTGTGGCGAGCGGGGCTGAGAAAAAACTCCCGCATTTTCCAGAACGAAGACATCAAAAGCATCCTGGGCACGATAGTGCAGGAAAACGGTGTGACGGAGTGGAGTCCGTTGTTCAGCGAACCGCATCCGGTGCGTGAGTTCTGCGTACAGTATGGCGAAACGGATTATGATTTTCTGGCACGGATGGCGGCGGAAGAGGGCATCTTTTTTTACGAAGAACATGCTGTGAAAAGCGATGACCAGAGCCTGGTGTTGTGCGACACGGTCCGCTTCCTGCCGGAAGCCTTTGATATCCCCTGGAACCCGAACACGCGCACCGAAGTCAGCACCCCCTGTATCAGCCAGTTTCGCCACAGCGCGCAGATACGCCCCTCTTCCGTGATAGCCAAAGACTACACCTTCAAACGCCCCGGCTGGGCGGGGCGCTTTGAGCACGAGGGGGAAAATCTGGATTACCAGCGCACGCAGTATGAGGTGTTTGATTATCCGGGACGCTTTAAGGGAGAGCACGGTAAGAATTTTGCCCGCTGGCAGACGGAAGGCTGGCGTAACAGTGCGGAAATAGCACGGGGAAAAAGCCGTTCTCCGGAGATATGGCCGGGGCGGCGTATCCGGCTGACGGGGCACCCGCAGGGCAGCCTGAACCGGGAGTGGCAGGTGGTGATAAGCGAATTGCGTGGCAGTCAGCCGCAGGCTGTGCCGGGGCAGCGCCATGCGGGCACAACCATTGAAAACCACTTTGTGGTGATACCGGCAGACCGGACATGGCGGCCGCAGCCATTACCAAAACCGTCGGTCGACGGCCCGCAGTCAGCGGTGGTGACGGGGCCGGAGGGAGAGGAAATCTTCTGTGACGAGCATGGCCGGGTACGGGTGAAGTTCAACTGGGACAGATACAACCCGGCGAACCAGGACAGCTCGTGCTGGATACGGGTGGTACAGGCGTGGGCGGGGCCGGGGTTCGGCAACCTGGCAATACCACGTGTGGGCCAGGAGGTGATAGTGGACTTCCTGAACGGCGACCCGGACCAGCCGATAATCATGGGCAGAACGTACCATGCGGATAACCCGCCGCCGGGGGGGCTACCGGGAACGAAGACGCAGATGACCATCCGTTCAAAAACCTATAAAGGCAGCGGCTATAACGAGCTGATGTTCGAGGACAAGACGGGAAATGAGCTGTTGTCGATGCACGCGCAGAAAGACATGAAGACCGAGGTGCTCAATGATCAGTGTACGACCATCACCCGAAATCAAAGCCTGACGGTAGGTAATAACCGGCTGAAGGTTATTACTGCCGATGAAGATGTAAAAATTGACGGGCATCAGGCGATAAACATCAGACAGTTTCAGAATGTGAATGTAAAGACCGATGTTACCTGTTTCAACGGCGGGGACAGGGTTGTGCAAAGTGCCGGAAGTGTGGTGATTGGCTCAGGGACAATGATACGCCTGGAGTGCGGCAACAGCGCACTGGAACTGCACGCCGGAGGGGTTATTAACCTGAAAGGTACTGCATTCAATATTGTCGCGGAAAAAAACAGTCTCATTACCACGGGGTCAGCTATTCTCGGCCTGAATCCTGGGGGGGACGCACCCAAAATTGGTGTAGTAGGGGACAATCATAAAAAGAATGTAACCAGTGTTATCGACAAACTGTTCCCTGAGAAGCCAGGAGGCGGGAAATGAATGACGTTTACCGAATGAATGAAGGTCATCTGACGCTTGCCGGGGAAGGGTGGCTTGACTGCACCATGCAGGTGATCCGCAATACCCGAACTCATGCGTCGCTGGTTATCACCCGTGCTTATATTGCCGGAGACAGGACATTTGATGAGGAACTGGAATATCAGTGGGCGCAGGTCAGCGCGCAGATTGAAAACTACCATCAGATGCCTCCGGATATCATCACACTGCCCCTGTTACCTGACTGCCCGGCGCGGGAAATAACGGCGACATATCTGCGTGAGCCACATACCTGCTATCAGCGGCAGGCGGCCGTTTTGCTGCCGGAACGTCGCTTGCTGATGCTGACCTGTACTGCGCTGAATCTCTTCGGAAAAGAGGAAGAGCTCTTCTGGCAGCAGGTTAAAAATACACTGGCTATGGACTGACGTCGCGCAGGAGGCATTTTTCGATGGGGAATTTAGCTCATGCCGCCCGGCAGGGCGACGATATCATTCATACTAGTATTCTGGCTGATGTGCTGGGTGGTTTTTTCGAAGCGGCTGTTTGTGTGGCTGTTGGGGCTGTGGTTATTGCCTGTGCTGCACCGCTGGCAGCAGCGGCTGCGACGGCTGCCGGAGTTTCAGCCGCAACAATGGCTGCGACGGCTGCCGCAGCCGGAACCTGTACGGCTGCGGGACTTGTCGGAGGACTGACCGTCACAATATCCGGCGCAGGCGAACTGGTTGAAGATATCGCGCAGGGCGCGGCGAATTTTATTTCACCTCCGTCGCCACAGGGAAAAATTGCCACGGGTTCTGAGAATGTGCAGACCAATGATTTACCCGCTGCCCGTGCAGCGGGACGCCTGATGACTGAAGCAGAAAATGCAGCACGCGAAAAACTCGAGGCTGAAGAGAAAAAGCGGCAGGAGGAGGCAGAAGCCCGGATGTCCACGGGCATGAAGGTACTGAATATGGTGGGTAACCTGTTCAGCTACGGCGAAGCTTTTTTGGGGCAGATGTTTAATCCCGTAGTGGCGGGGCCATCTGGTGGGGTGGTGGAAGCGCCGAATGATGTTGTTGACTGTCATAAACATCCCCCGCAACCAATACAGTATCTGGCTGAAGGATCATCCCAGGTCAGCATCAACGATTTACCGGCTGTACGCGCCGGAGACAGAACCACCTGTGGAGGAACGGTATCAACGGCGGTGTCACCCAATGTGATTATCGGCGGTAAATCGGTGGTTGTTCGCCCGATCCATAATGGCAAAGTACCGGGCGTGGAAGCCGCCCTGCTGGTGCTGTCGCTGCTCACCTGTAAACCCACTAAGTTACTGAAAGAACTTCCCTGTATGTTTATGGGAATGGCGGCAGCAATGCTTGCCAGCAAGGTCGGTGATTCCATACATGCGTTGTGGAATCCGGTGCATGCTGCGACAGGTGCCAAGGTTCTCAGCGGGGATGAGGATCTGGACTTTGAGCTTCCCGCCCGCTTTCCGCTACGCTGGCAGCGTATCTATAACAGCCGTAACAGGGATGATGGCCTGTTTGGCCGGGGCTGGCGGACAGCCTTTGAAACCCGTGTTGTCAGGGAGGCTGAATACACCTGCTTTTATGATGAAGGCGGGCGGGAACTCCGTTTTATCTGCCCGGAGCCGGGAGAGGCAGGTTTCAGTCCTGATGAAGGATTATTGTTTGCGCAGAATGAGCAGGGGTTGATCGTTATTGGTAATCTGGATGGTTCTGAGTGGCGACTCTATGTTCCACATCCGTCAAAGCCGGAACATCTGCGACTGCTGATGCTGTCCGATGAATACGGTAATGGGCTGCAACTCCATTATGACGAACAGGATCGTCTGCACGCCATTACGGATACCGAAGAAAGCCTGAGGATAGTACTGCACTACCAGAATTCGCAATTCCCACAACGTCCGACCCGGATCGCAGAACAAACAGCCTCCACTGACAGCCACACCGGTGAACCCGTACAGCGGTTGCTGATGCGCTACGACTATACTTCCCAGGGGCATCTATGTCGCGTAACGGATGCGGACGGGGTGTGTCTGCGCGAGTTTGATTATACAGCCGAAACGCTGATGAGCGGACACCGGATGCCGGGCGGCGCATATTATCGCTATCGGTGGCAGCCATTCAGTGATGGCTGGCGGGTGGTGGAGTATGACGCCACCAGTGGTGAAAATGCTCGGATTGACTATGACATGACGCAGCGTGTGACCACCGTGACTCACGGCGGAGGGCTGACTCACCGGCATGAGTGGAATGACCGCTATCTGGTGGAAAAATATACCGATGAAGCCGGACAACACTGGTGCTATGAATGGAATGAAAACGATCTTCTGTCCCGTACTGTTGATCCCTCCGGGGCCGTCAGGGAATATCACTATGATAATGCAGGTAATCTGACGGCAGAGACCGATCCCCTGGGGGGAACGGTATGTACCCGCTGGCACGAAGAGCGGGCGCTGCCTGCACAAGTCACCGGGCCTGACGGGAGCACGTATCAGTATTTTTATGATGAGCATTTTGGGCTATGCGCGGTGATTGATGCGCTGGGACAGTGCTGTTACTACCAGCGTGATGCCTGGGGACAGGTTATGGCGTTCACGGATGAGAAAGGCGGTGTGCAACGGTTGACTTATAATGCACGCGGGCAGGTCAGCAGTGCGCAGGACTGTTCAGGTAAAACGACGCAGTACCGCTATGATGAGGCTTACCGACTGGCGGAAGAGACGGATGCCGCGGGAGAGAGTACGCATTATGAATACAGCCCGGCCGGGCGACTGGTGAAGGTACTCCGCGCTGAAGGCCATGTAACCAGCCTGAGCTGGACGCCACAGGGGCAACCAGAAAGTTACCGGGAGGGGTTCAGCAATCCGGTTCGCTGGCAGTATGACCGTTGCGGGCGTCTGAGCGTGGTAACCGATCCGCTGGGCCATACTGTCCGGCGTGAATACGATGAACGTAACTGGCTGACACGCTTGTATAACGAAAATGGCGAAATGTACCGGTTTATCCGGGGCGTGAATGATCGTCTGTACGAAGAGCAGGGGCTGGATGGTGTCATCACCCGCTACGAATACGATGAGTGTGATCGTGTTATCAGCAAAACCTGGGCAGCCGGAACACCTGATGCGCTGGTACATTCCTGGCAGTATGATCCTGCGGGGAACGTGACGGAGAAACGGACACAGGATGGACGCACGGTATACCATTATTCGACCACGGGTAACCTGACAGAGGTACTGTTTTATCCGGCAGGTCATGATGAGTCAGGGGAAGCACTGCCCCCCCGAAAGGTGAAACTGAGTTATGACCGGCTGGGGCGACTGACGGCAGAAGAAAACAACACAGGGCGGGTAAGCTATGAACTGGATGCACTGGGCAATCGCACCGTGGTGCAGCTACCGGATGGCCGCCATCTGAAGACGTTGTACTATGGCAGCGGACATGCACTGAGTATCAGCCTGGACGACAGGCTGATCACTGAATTCAGTCGTGATAACCTGCACCGTGAAATCAGCCGCACGCAGGGAGGGAGCCTGACGTTGCGGACCCGGTATGACAGACTGGGGCGACCGGAACGCCGGGAAATTTACCGCCAGGAAGAGTCGATGCGCCCGGCAGAAGCGTGGCACTGGCAATACGACAGCCGCCATAATCTGCTGAGTGAAACGCAAATCTGTGATTACCGCTATCAGGGTTACAGTTATGATGAGGCAGACCATATTCTGCGGCAGGACACCAGTTTCAGGGGGAGCAGTCACTGGCAGTATGACGCGGCGGGGAACCAACTGGAGACCTCGCAGTCAGGGCAGGCGCTGAAGCATAATCAGCAGCATCAGCTCCGGCAGAAAGCCTGCGTTTATGATGTTTACGGTCGTCTGATCCAGAAGCCGGGGGCAGGCGGGATATGGTATTACAGATACGACAGCGAACACCGGATGACGGAAGCGGTGATGGAAGCCCCCACGGCGACGGGAACGGGCAGTACGCGGCATGAAGTGAATTTCAGCTATGACCCGCTGGGAAGGCGTACGGAAAAGCGCAGCGTGGTGAAGGTGTATGAGAAAGGAGAGGGATGCGTAAAGGCAACGCAGCAGGAAACGCGGTTTGTGTGGGAAGGGCTGCGGCTGCTGGCGGAGGAGCGGAACGGATTGCCGCTGGTGTATGTGTATGAAGATGCAGGCAGCTATACGCCGCTGGCGAGGATATACGGGAGCGGAGAAAAGCAGCGAGTGGATTATTACCGCTGCGGGCAGAACGGAATGCCGCAGGCACTGACGGATGAAGAGGGGCAACTGCACTGGTGTCTGGAAGCGGACGTATGGGGTGAAACGCGGGCGGAATATGCCGATGAAAGCGGTCATCGGTGGAGCGGGAAATGGAGCCATTCCCCGGAAGAGAACTTGCGGTTTGCGGGACAGTATCTGGACAGGGAAACGGGGCTTCACTACAATACGTTCAGGTATTATGCGCCTGATATGGGAAGGTTTATCACACCGGATCCGATAGGGCTGGCGGGGGGAATTAATCTATATCAGTACGCGCCGAATCCGCTGAGTTGGATCGATCCTTTAGGATTAAAATGTGGGCGTTCAGGTAAACAGGCAAGACTTAGAGAATTAGCTAATGATCCGAAACAACCATCGTGGATTAGAGGTTGGATTAAGAATGAGTTAAGACATATTCGTAACAAAAATCGAAGAACCATCCGATTACCAGGTAATTCGAGGCGTTCTAAAGATCCCGGAAAAGTTTTAGCTCATAGAAGAGGACAACGGGCAAAAGATGGTCATTCTTATGAGCATTCTGATTTGCAAGATGATGATCTTCACAAGTTAGAACATAAACATGAAGGGTATTAGAATTTATGAATAACGCTAAAATTGAAAATGTGAAATCCCTAAGTTCAGAAAATAGACTTGGTTATTTTTTAAGGAAAGTGGCTGACTTCGAACGAGTTTGGGGAGGATATGGAGATGATGGGTGGTTGCATTTATCAACTGAAAAAGGAGATAAATTATTTCCTCTATGGCCAGAGGAAGAATTTTCAATTGATTACAATACAAACCATCAATATCAATTTTCACCTAAAGAAATTGATTTATATTATTTTTTAGATAAATGGATTCCTGGATTAGAAAAAGATCATATTAATATTTTGATTTTTCCTGTGGACAAAGGAAATGGGACTGTGATTTCTCCATGTGATTTGAAAAAACTGTTAGAAGATGAATTAGAACAATATGAGTAAGTTGGGGTGAGTTGAGAGACTATATGGAGCAAAACTGCATATGCTTGTTCAGGTACTATGACTTGAACAAGTGTAGTGCAATATGTATGAAGTTGACAGTACGATCCGGAATATGGGCAGATTGCGCAGCCTGACCCGATAGGGCTGGCGGGGGGAATAAACCTTTATAGTTACGTACCGAATCCGCTGAAATATATTGATCCGCTTGGGTTGTGCAAAACGTCTGGTAATAGTAATTCAGATAATTATGTAGATCTTGCCAGTCCTCAACGACGTAGACATATTTTAGATGGGGATGCGACAGGTGGCGGTCATCGCCCTGGTACAGGTCATCCGGGAAAAAGTGAATTTCCAGCAGGATGGTCAGATGATAAAATAATGCATGAAGTTTCAGATATAGCTACAGACCCGTCACTGATACCTACGACAGGGCGCGGAGGAAGAACAGTGACAAATGGAACTCGAGAGAGTATTGATATAAGGGTAATTCAAGAATAAAATGGTGATATTGTTTCTGGCTTTCCAACAAACGTCCCTAGGAATCCTCGGCCATGAATGTTGAATATAAAGAAATAGAAACTAATTTATTCAACCTAATAAATAAATTAAATATGTGTTTCACTCAATCAGAAATTAACGAAGTTGTTGAATTTATTGAATATAATGAATATGGCCTAGCATTGGATACTATAATTGATATTATAGTTGAGGAGAATAAAAAAATAAATAATGATATTTTTGATATGATAATTAAAACATCTAATATCATGGAGTTAGATCCAGACGCTATCGGTAAAAAAATTGCTGCATATATACTTTAATTTGTAAAAAACCGGGAAAGATCCTCAAATCTTCCCGGCCTATTTTTATCTACTCACTGTCATTCAGCACATTCACCATCCCGCTTTTAATCCCCTTAAACGCCTTTTTCACCTGATAAAGTTGCTCGCGCAGCTCCTGTACCTCGTTATTCTCTGCCATCAGCACAATACATGCTTCCGCTATTTTCACGGTCACGCCCTTTCCGGTATCAAATCCCGCCTCTTCCAGCCAGTCACCTTTAAGGTGCAGGCTGGGCGTGCGTGAATAATGTTACAGCACATCAAAGCCGCCGTTCCCTTAGTTGCCGTTGTGCGCTCGCAGGGGCGGCAGATGTTCAGAAAGGGCAAGGACTTCACGGTGCTCTGCCCGTTCCATGACGAGAAAACCCCCCTCGTGCGTGATCAGCCCGGAGAAGAACTGTAAATAGACCCGTTTTAGTTCCATGCATTTTTTGAGATCCCGGCCAAATGATTGTGTTGCCGATATTCCTCCGGCGTCATATTGTTCAGTGATTCATGAGGGCGTTCACAGTTATATTCTGACACCCATCTTTCCGTGATTTCCCGCACTTCATTCAGCGTTCTGAACAGATAAAAATCGAGTATTTCTGTACGGTATGTTCGGTTAAAGCGCTCAATAAAAGCGTTCTGCGTCGGCTTACCCGGCTGGATAAACTCCAGTTTTACTGCATGTTTCTCTGCCCATTCAGCCAGTGCCAGTGAGATAAATTCCGGACCGTTATCCATACGTAGCATGACCGGATAGCCGCGATTTGCCGCAATCCTGTCGAGTACACGGACCACGCGCAGAGCTGGCAGATTCAGATCGATTTCAATCGACAACGCCTCACGGTTAAAGTCATCAACGACATTGAACGAGCGAAAACGACGGCCACAGACCAGGGCATCATGCATAAAATCGACAGACCAGCTCTGGTTCAGCGCTTTCGGTGTGGCCAATGGCGAGGGATTACGCACCTGCAACCTCTGTTTGCCCTTACGGCGAAAATTCAGTTTCAGCAGGCAATAAATACGATGGAGCCTTTTGTGATTCCACGGGTATCCCTGCCGCCGCAAAACCTGGAAAAGTTTTGGAAAACCGTATCGTGGGTATCGCTCTGCCACTGCCTGTACTGCAACAATAATGGGTTCGTCGCGCGTGGTATCCGGACGGTAATTGTAAACCGTTCTGCTCAGGTTCAGACTCCGGCAGGCCTGACGGTTACTGAGTCCGAACGTCGTTATCAGTTGAGTGACCAGCTCACGCTTAAAGGCTGGTTTTAAAGCTTTTTTTCGATAACGTCTTTCAGCGCCCGGTTCTCAAGGCTCAGGTCGGCAAACATCTGTTTGAGACGTCGGTACTCGTCCTCAAGATCTTTGATCTTTTTAATATCAGAAGCCTCCATGCCGCCGTATCTGGACTTCCAGTTGTAGTAGGTGGCTTCAGAAATACCGGCCTCCCGGCAGACATCTTTAACAGTTCGTCCGGTTTCAACCGACTTAATCACAGCGATAATCTGATGCTCAGTAAAACGGGCTTTACGCATAGCGATCTCCTTCGTTGGCAGATTGATTATGCCGGATGATCTCTAAATGTGAATGGCACGATTATGCGG
>OKES01000174.1_pt1 | contig 21596 bp, 19 predicted proteins | sample 1611001 | NCBI WGS metagenome assembly OKES01 (sample SAMN04436703, study PRJEB24849) | human gut metagenome | biome: human gut; feature: NICU; material: stool | host: Homo sapiens | place: USA: Saint Louis, MO | collected 2010-08-11
GAGCAGGCACACTCAAGGGGAAAATACTACATAACATCATTGCTGTGTGCGTCTTTGCGCTCATCTATCTTCCAAGAAGATGCCTAAAGCTTCCAGATATTTCTGGTCTGAGCAGTTAAAACATTGGGTCGGTAGCCGATGTAATAGGAGAGGGCGAAGACGATTTATAAATATTTCCCTGCTCAATGTTGCCAGTCGAATTGAGGCATCAATGCGTTACGTCAGCGCCGATCATTGATAGCCACTGCCAATATTGATCTGCTGCATACATGCATTTACTGTATTTATATACAGTAAGTTTGACAGGGGGAAGTATGCCGCGTTTATACGAAATCGAGACGGCCTGCCGTAAGGCAATAGATATCCTGCCTAACGGAAAGCGCATCCTCACCACCAGGCGATTTCTGCAGGAACTGGAGAGATATAACTGGCACTGGTCGCCACGGCAGGCTAACCAGTGGATAGAGCACTATGTGACGACATTCCGGGATGTCTCAACGCAGGAAGGCGATGAGCGCACGTTCCAGTTATACAACCCGAACGGAGGGCTATAACGTGGGATTTCCGTCGCCAGCAGCAGACTATGTAGAAGTACGACTGACCGTCGATAAACTCTGCGGTACCGGCCCAAATACTAGGCTCGTTCAGACAGAAACTGGTTACACCGTAGTCGATGTCTCCGGTAAACCAAAGCAAGGAGATACCGTTTTAATTCAATACGGCGGCGGCACTGATTTTGCAAAAATTATGGGCCGGGCATTTATTACACGAGACGGTGAAGCTCTGGAAGGCGAGGCTTTGGATGATGTTACCATTGTCGGGGTGGTGACATTCGTCATCAATCGAGCTTGGCCTACTGATGATGGATGCCCGGTTATATAAATCAATAGTTAATTGTATAAGTACCTAATCAATATAAAAAAACCAGCCATAAATGGCTGGTTTTTTAAGTAAACATTTCCAACGTAGGCAACGTGAATGGAGGGTGCGGCGATAAGTGGTTCACACTAATGCTCGCAGGATTATGTCTTTTATAATGTAAAACGAACATTGATGTTCTATCACCATAAGGCTTATCCATTTCATAATCATGAATGCCGACATGGTAGTGCCAAAGGCAATGCTCGTTTACAAACTGCACTTTTGCTATGAAATCAGGATCATCCGGGCTTACATCATCGGAAAACTTATTTCTACCTTCAAGATTTGCAAACCCGTTTTTCATGACTTCGTTGATAAAGGTACTAATCCTCTGCCTACTTTTAGGAGGAAATTGCCTGTATCTGGCTCTAAAGTGTGCAGTGACGGAAACGTCTACAGATCCATTAGCCATGCATCAATCTCATCAGCGGTAGCGAGTTGAGACGGGATGAGGATGTCAGCAGAAGCAAGAGAAGCACAGATCTCATCCATGGGATAGTCAGCAAAGGTATCTCTGCTAGTAAAGTTAGTTCGTGTCGCATTTGCGACTTCAGAGGCTACGAAATCAACAGCGTTGACAGTGCTTATGCCAGTAGGTGTTGAAAATGTAGAGACCATAAACATAGTGTTGATAGTCATTATTTTAGCCCCATATTTTACTATTCATCTGATAGGTTAGCATTAAGTGCGTTACGTAAGGCTATTGCTTTATCACGCGTAAGAGTTACTGATGCAACTCGTTTGATGTCGACTCTTGAACTTGACGGATGACCGCTCTCATCTGCGTATGGAAAAACGCGATGACTTAAGAAAGATAAGTTTACGTAAACAGTGCCATCAATGTTGTACTCAGTAACACCAGTTATGTCTGCGAAAACGTCATGAAAATGTTCAGCATTTTCGATTTTCGTTACGCCAAACGGTGCGGCTTTAACATTTTTTTCTGAGTTTGTCATTTTGAAGTTCTTCCCTTTTATGGATGAGAATCATACTTGAACTGATTTTTTAAGCAACATCTTCGAACCAAGGAAGATGTAACAGACAGCATGTAGGCATCCATCGAACAACATGAAACATCATTGAACAAACTATAGAGTATTTATGATAGAAAGAGTACCGCCCACAGTCTCAAAAAGTCGAAATGCCGACAACTTTTAATACCCATACATATATGGATACAACCTAACAAAAGTGTGTGCAGTTATGTGTACATTTGGAGTTTATTGAAATTTTTTTTATCATTTAAAACAGTTAGTTATATTGGTAGTCGTTATATCCATTTAACTAAGGGGACAAGGCGGCACGAGTATAGCGTTTTTTGCCCGCCTGAGTAAGAGCCATACCGTCTGACTGCTTAAACCCTCGCCACTCAGGGCGCTTTTTTTATGCCCGGTCGGCCTTTTTCCCTTTCTCCGCCGCCTGGGCGCGGGCTTCCGCTTTTCGCTTGCTGCTCATATCGTTACGGATCTGCGCATGGCTCAGCAGTGCGAAGATGAAGGTCCCGCCACAGATATTTCCCGCCAGGGTCGGCAGGGCGAACGGCCAGATAAAGTGGCTCCAGGGCAGATTTCCATTAAACACCAGATAAAGGATCTCGACCGAGCCCACCACAATATGGGTGGTATCCGCCAGGGCGATAAGCCAGGTCATGAGAATAATCACCACGATTTTGGCGGCGCCGGCGACAGGAAACATCCAGACCATGGTGGCGACCAGCCAGCCGGAAATAATCGCATTGGCGAACATCTCTGTCGGACTGTTTTTCATTACGTCTTCGGCAATGCTGACAAAGGCCTGACGGGTTGGCTCATCAAAAATAGGCATATAATTGAAGGCCCATGCGGCCACCGCGGTACCGATGAGATTGCCCGCCAGCACCACCGACCATAGCCGCATCAGCAAACCGACGTTACCGAGGGTGGGATTATGCATCACTGGCAGAACGGCGGTGACCGTATTTTCAGTGAACAGCTGCTGACGGGCCATAATTACGATAATAAAGCCGAAGGTGTAGCCGAGGTTTTCCAGCAAAAAACCTCCCGGGATCCCCTCCAGTTTGACGTGAAAAATTCCCTTCGCCAGCAGGGAGGCCCCCATCGACAGGCCGGCCGCAATCGCTGACCATAGCAGGGCCAGCGCATCGCGCTCCATCTCTTTTTCCCCTTCCTGGCGAATATGTTCATGGATCGCCATCGCCCGCGAGGGAAGGCGATCTTCATTTACTTCGATCTCTTCACCACGCTGATTTTCCTCACTTTCCACTTCTCTTTCGTCATCCTCTGCCTTTAATTTGTTATTGTCTAGTTCATCCATTTCGTGGCCCTCGCTATCAATCTGTATAGTTATAGCGTAGCGGCTTTCCCTGCCGTCTGGCTGGGCATACTCTGAAATCGCAAAAATGGTAACGTCAGATTTTTGTCGCTCCGGTAGAATAGGAGCCCCGCGATTTCGTTATTCCCAGGCTAAGATCAAATCAACAACTTGGGTGATATAGACATCGTTCAACGTGCTGTTACAATCGCTAACATCTTTACGGGCGGAAGCGTTGTCTTTCCGTCATGGATGGCAACTCGCGATAGCCATAAAAACCAGGGAGACATCTATGAATTATCGCCTGTCGGCGCTTGCGCTTGGCGCCACATTGCTGGTGGGATGTGCCAGTTCCAGCTCTGGCGATCGGCCGCAGGGGCGCTCAGACCCGTTAGAAGGGTTTAACCGCACGATGTTTAACTTCAACTTTAACGTGGTTGATCCTTACGTACTTCGCCCCGTCGCGGTGGCATGGCGCGACTACGTCCCACAGCCGGCGCGCAACGGGTTAAGCAATTTTACCAGTAACCTGGAAGAGCCGGCAGTGATGGTGAACTACTTCCTGCAGGGCGACCCCTATAAAGGTATGGTGCATTTTACCCGCTTCTTCCTGAACACCATTCTCGGTATGGGTGGGCTTATCGATGTGGCCGGGATGGCGAATCCGCAGCTACAGCGGGTTGAGCCACATCGTTTCGGCAGTACGCTTGGGCATTATGGCGTTGGCTATGGCCCGTATGTTCAGTTGCCGTTCTATGGAAGCTTTACCTTGCGCGACGAAGGCGGCGATATGGCCGATGGCTTGTATCCGGTGCTCTCCTGGCTGACCTGGCCGATGTCGATCGGTAAATGGGCGGTGGAAGGGATTGAGACACGTGCTCAGCTGCTGGATTCCGACGGCCTGCTGCGCCAGTCTTCCGACCCTTACATTCTGATGCGTGAAGCCTACTTCCAGCGTCATGACTTTATCGCCAACGGCGGTAAGCTGACCCCGGCGGACAACCCGAATGCTCAGGCTATTCAGGATGAGCTGAAGGATATCGATTCACAGTGATCGGCGAATGATAAAAAAAGGGTGAACATAATGTTCACCCTTTTTTGTGGCGCGCTGCTTATCAGAAGCGGTAGTTGAAGTTAGCGCCGTACAGCCAGGCGGTTCCTTCGGAACGGAAGGTATACGGGCCTTCCTTAATTTCAACATGCTGCCCGTGCATGTATGAAACGCCGACGTCAACCGAGGCATCTTTATTGAACGCGTAGGTGGTACCCGCGCTCAGCCACAGGCGATCCTGGTCCGGAATAGAGATAGAGCGGTTATTAGCCGGCACCGGGCTGTCATCGAAGGCGATACCGGTACGGAAGGTCCAGTTATCGTCATAATAATAGGTGGTCCCCAGCGCAAGACGATAGGCGTCCTTGAAGCCTTCCTCTTTATAGAACAGCGTCTGGCCGTTGCTGCCGGTGGCTTTCAGCTCCTGGAACTGACTCCAGCTGGTGTAGGTCAGGCTATAGTGGACCGCCCACTGCGGCGCCACGCGGTTATAGCCGGACAGCTCCCACATTTCCGGCAGGTTAAGGGTTAGCGAACCATTTGTCGTCTGGCCGCTGGTGCCCGCCGGCAGGCCGAAGTTGCCGAGGATCTGGTTATAGGCCGCCGGCAGGCTGCTGCGGTAGTTACCGTCGAAGTCGATCTTGACCTCAGAACGGTAGGTTAAACCGTAGCGGTTATTCTTATCCAGCTCATAGAGGATCCCGGCGTTCCAGCCGAAGCCCCACGCGTTGCCATTAAGATGGGCGATCTGCGTGTCGGCCGGGATCTTCGCTACCTGGCCCGCCAGCGCCGGCGGCAGCGCGCCAGAGCCTGCGACAATCTGCCCCAGATCGCCTGCATAGCGCTCGATCTTCGCCTTGGCGTAGACCGCGTCAAAGCCTAAGCCGAAGCTCCAGTTGCTGTCGAGGCGGTAGGCGCCGCTCAGGTTGAAGTTCGCGGTGGTCAGGTCGGTTTTACCGCCCATGCTGCCGGCCGCATAATCATCGTTATACTCTGTTGCCAGACCATAGTTAGAGGTGATAGACGCCCCCCAACCAAATTGGTCGTTAATCGGCGCGACAAAGTGGAAGTTGGGCACCCACGCCGTCGGGGCGATATTGTCTGCTTTCAGGCTCTTGCCGGTGGGAGAGGTGCCCGAAACATTAACGCCCGGGTCGACAAACACGGCGCCCGCCGACATGGTCGGGCGGTCAAACATCATAATTAATGCCGGGTTACGGCTGGCATTACCAGCATCGTCAGCGATCGCCCCTTCACCGGAATAGGCACGACCCAGCCCCGATGCAGAGAATTCGTTGAGCTGGAAGCCTGCTGACCAGGCCTGGGTGGAAACAAGTGCGACAGCCACTGCAAGGGCAGATTGGGTAAAGCGGGTTTTCTGGCTCATGCCCATAACCTCATTGAGTTATTTTTTTTTAAACTATGTTACATGCCGTAACAGAAGCGCGGGAGTGTAGGGTCTGCGGTACAACCAAGAAATCAGACCAGTGCGCTGAGTATAGGTCTGACCAGATGATTTGTTGCAAGTATGTTTATGAAGTTTTTCAATTGTGATAACAGAAACGCGATCCAGCTGGCAAAAATCTCGGAGAGAGCAAGGGGGTCAGAAGGGGATTTTTGTTTTAGATCATTTTTAAGTGTGATTTCTGTCACTTAACGCCGGCAGAGCGATTCTCGGCTGGAGGCTCACCGGGGACAGGGCGTAAAATAGGCACATCATTTTTCTGGCACCGAAGGTGCATCTCCAGAGGAAATCTACGATGAGTAAATGTAGCGCTGATGAAACCCCGGTTTGCTGCTGTATGGATGTTGGCACGATTGTTGACAACACCGACTGCACCGCCTCCTACAGCCGCGTATTCGCCAACCGCGCTGAAGCCGAGCAAACGCTCGCCGCGTTAAGCGAAAAAGCCCGCAATGTCGAATCTGAGCCGTGCCAAATTAACCCAACCTTCACTGACGTTGACGGCGGTGTGCAGCTGGATATCGATTTTGTTTTCAGCTGCGAAGCAGAATCCCTGATCTTCCAGCTGGGCTTACGTTAATCCTTCCCCCTCGACGCCCCTGATAAGGGGCGTTTCCTTTTCTTTTCACTGTGTTTTGGCTCGCAATTTTGCGCTTCTCCGATTGGCTTAATGTAAAAAATTAGTTAAGAATGTTATCAGGTCAGACCACTTGGTTGTCTTGGTTAACAGGGGAGTGTTATGAGTCAGGCATTACCGCTTATCACCCGTCAGGGCGATCGCATTGCCATTGTCACGGGGCTACGCACGCCATTTGCTCGTCAGGCTACGGCTTTTCATGGCGTTCCGGCCATTGATTTAGGAAAAATGGTGGTTGGCGAGATGCTGGCGCGCAGCGACATTCCTGCCGAAGTCATCGAGCAACTAGTCTTTGGCCAGGTGGTGCAGATGCCGGAAGCGCCGAACATCGCCCGGGAAATTGTGCTGGGTACCGGCATGAGCGTACATACCGACGCCTATAGCGTCAGCCGCGCCTGCGCCACCAGTTTCCAGGCCGTGGCGAACGTCGCTGAAAGCCTGATGGCCGGCACCATCCGCGCCGGTATTGCCGGCGGCGCCGACTCCTCCTCTGTCCTGCCCATTGGGGTCAGTAAAACGCTGGCCCGCACGCTAGTGGATGCCAATAAGGCACGCACGCTGAGCCAAAAGCTGAAGCTGTTTTCCCGTCTGCGGCCACGCGACCTGCTGCCGGTCCCCCCGGCGGTGGCTGAATATTCAACCGGATTGCGGATGGGCGATACCGCCGAGCAGATGGCGAAAAGCTGGGGGATCTCCCGCGAGCAACAGGATGCCCTGGCGCATCGTTCGCACCAGCTGGCAGCGAAAGCCTGGGAAGAGGGTAAACTGTCCGCAGAGGTGATGACCGCCTATGCTCCCCCTTTCCGCGAACCGCTCGAGCAGGACAACAATATTCGTAAAAATTCAACGCTCGCAGATTATCAGAAGTTACGCCCGGCCTTTGACCGCAAACATGGCACCGTCACCGCCGCCAACAGTACGCCGCTGACGGACGGCGCGGCAGCGGTGATCCTGATGACCGAGTCGCGGGCTAAAGAGCTGGGGCTGAGGCCGCTGGGCTATCTGCGCAGCTACGCCTTTACCGCCATCGACGTCTGGCAGGATATGCTGCTGGGGCCCGCGTGGTCCACGCCGCTGGCGCTGGAGCGCGCTGGCCTGACGCTGGCGGATCTCACGCTTATCGATATGCACGAAGCTTTCGCCGCGCAGACGCTGGCCAATCTCCAGTGTCTGGCAAGCGACCGCTTTGCCCGCGAGGTGCTGGGCCGCTCGCAGGCCACCGGTGAGGTAGATGAAAGCAAGTTTAACGTCCTCGGCGGCTCTATCGCCTACGGTCACCCCTTCGCCGCCACCGGCGCGCGGATGATCACCCAGACGCTGCATGAGCTGCGGCGACGGGGCGGGGGATTTGGTTTGGTGACGGCCTGCGCGGCAGGTGGTCTGGGTGCGGCGATGATCGTGGAGGCTGAATAATGGATACTGTTTCCGCTTTTAAGCTTGAGGTCCGTGCGGACAAAATCGCGGTGATCACCATTGATGCCCCGGGTGAAAAAATGAATACCCTGAAAGCCGAATTTGGCAGTCAGGTACGGGGATTGATACGCCAGTTACGTGACGATAAGTCAGTGCGCGGCGTAGTATTTATCTCCGCCAAAGCGGATAACTTTATCGCCGGCGCTGATATCAACATGATTGCCCGCTGCCGCAGCGCGCAGGAGGCGGAAGCGCTGGCGCGCCAGGGACAGCAGATTATGGCTGAGATCCATGGCCTGTCGATCCCGGTGATTGCCGCTATCCACGGCGCCTGCCTTGGCGGCGGTCTGGAGCTGGCGCTGGCCTGTCATGGCCGTATCTGTAGCGATGACGAAAAAACCCGACTCGGCTTGCCGGAGGTACAGCTTGGCCTGCTGCCGGGTTCCGGCGGGACGCAGCGTTTACCGCGGCTGATCGGGGTCAGCACCGCGCTGGATATGATGCTCACCGGCAAGCAGCTGCGGCCGCGGCAGGCGCTGAAGGCTGGTCTGGTGGACGAGGTGGTGCCGCAGGCGATTTTACTGCAGGCGGCGGTGGAGTTGGCGCTGAAGGGACGACCGACCAGCCGGGAGGTGCCTGTTCGTGAACGCGTACTGGCAGGGCCTCTGGGGCGCCATCTGTTATTCCAGTTTGTCGGTAAACAAACGCAGCGCAAAACGCAGGGAAATTACCCGGCGGTGAAGCGAATCTTGCAGGTCGTCGAGAATGGTCTGGCCCATGGCTGCAGCAGCGGATACGCTGAAGAGGCGCGCGCATTTGGCGAACTGGCGATGAGCCCGCAGTCGCAGGCGCTGCGATCGATCTTCTTTGCCAGTACCGATCTGAAAAAAGACCCTGGCGCCGAGGCGGGCCCCGGTTCGCTGAGAAGCGTTGCAGTACTGGGCGGTGGCTTGATGGGCGGGGGGATCGCCTATGTGACCGCCTGTAAGGGTGGGCTGCCGGTGCGGATTAAAGATATCCAGCCGCGTGGCATCAACCACGCCTTAAAGTACAGCTGGGATCTGCTGAATAAACAGGTTCGTCAGCGTCGACTGCGCCCAGTGGAGCGCGATCGTCAGATGGCGCTGATCTCCGGCACTACCGACTATCAGGGCTTTGCTCATCGCGATGTGGTGATCGAGGCGGTATTTGAAGACCTGGCTCTCAAACAGCGGATGGTCAGCGAAGTGGAACAATACGGCGGGCCGCAGACCATCTTTGCGTCGAATACCTCATCGTTGCCAATCGGCGATATTGCCGCTCACGCCAGCCGCCCGGGGCAGGTAATCGGCCTGCATTTTTTCAGTCCGGTGGAAAAAATGCCGCTGGTTGAGGTGATCCCGCACAAGGGAACCGACCCGCAGACTATCGCCACCGTGGTGCAGCTGGCTAAACGGCAGGGGAAAACGCCGATTGTTGTCGCAGATAAAGCGGGGTTCTATGTGAACCGTATCCTCGCGCCGTATATCAATGAAGCGATGCGCCTGCTGGTGGAAGGCGAACCGATTGAAGTCATTGATAACGCGTTGGTTAAATTCGGTTTCCCGGTGGGGCCGATTCAACTGCTGGATGAGGTGGGTATCGATACCGGCACCAAAATTATCCCCGTGCTGGAGAGCGCGTTTGGAGAACGTTTTAGCCCGCCTGCAAACATCATTGACGCGATTTTGAAGGACGATCGCAAAGGCAGAAAAAATAATCGTGGTTTCTATCTTTATGAGACAAAAGGGCGTAAAAGCAAAAAACGGCCCGACCCGGCAGTCTATCCGCTGCTCGGCATCGGCCGCCCGCAGTCGCGGCTCTACGCGCAGCAGGTGGCGGAGCGCTGTGTGATGATGATGCTTAACGAAGCGGCGCGCTGCTTTGATGAGCAGATTATCCGGAGCGCGCGCGATGGCGATATCGGCGCCGTCTTTGGTATAGGGTTTCCGCCATTTCTTGGCGGCCCGTTCCGGTATATGGATACTATCGGCGCGGGTGAAGTTGCCGCGATCCTGCAGCGCCTGGCCGCCCAGTTCGGCCCACGTTTTACACCCTGTGACACTTTATTACGCATGGCTGAACAGGGGACCACCTTTTGGCCAGCGGATGAACGGCTGACCTAAGTTGTGGTCAAAGAAGGTAAATCCGGCTGCGGACGACGCTGTTGATTGGCTGTTTTGTAAACAATGATTGACTATACTTACGCCATTGAGGTAAAAAACAGCGTTTCATTCGTGGAATGGATCAGGCACAATGCCCGGCCACCGGGTCACCTGCGTATTGTCTTCGCAGGCCAAACTACGGTGCTTCTGGTTAACAAAAGCGGTGCAATATGCAAGTTTTTATTATGCGTCACGGCGACGCTGCCCTCGATGCAGCCAGTGACTCGGTTCGTCCATTAACCGTATGCGGTTGTGATGAGTCTCGTCAGATGGCAACCTGGCTGAAAGGTCAAAAAGTGGATATTGAGCGCGTTCTTGTCAGTCCCTATCTGCGTGCGGAACAGACGCTGGATATTGTTGGGGAGTGCATGAACCTGCCGAAACATGTCGACGTGATGCCGGAGCTCACGCCGTGCGGTGATGTGGGAATGGTGAGCGCCTATCTGCAGGCGCTGGCGAATGAAGGCGTGGCGACGGCGCTGGTTGTCTCCCACCTGCCGCTGGTGGGGTATCTGGTCTCAGAGCTGTGTCCGGGGGAAACGCCCCCGATGTTCACCACCTCGGCTATCGCCTGCGTGACGCTGGATGCCGACGGCAAAGGTGAGTTCCTCTGGCAGAAAAGCCCCTGCAACCTCAAGATGGCCAACGCCATCTGACGGCCCCCCGGAGCCCGCCGTTACGGCAGCTCCGGCGGTTGCCACTCCTCGACCTCAATCAATATCAGCAGTGCGGCGTCACCGCCGTACTCTTTTGGTGCCTGGTGAAACGCCATAATATGCGGATGTTGCGCCAGCCACAGCGGGGTTTGCTGTTTGAGGATGTGTTTCCCGTGCCCGTGCATCACGCAGGCGCAAAACACATGCTCGCGGCGGCAGGCGGCAATTAGCGCGCCCAGCTCCTGTTTGGCCTGCTGCTGGGTAAGCCCATGCAGATCGAGGAACAGCTCCGGCGAATAATCTCCACGGCGCAGCTTTTTCAGCTCGAAATGGCTGACGTCGGGGCGGACATATTTCGTCGAGCCTTCGGTATTCAGTAGCGGTTGAAACTCATCGGAAAAATAGTGGCTGTTATCGACCTGTTCCTGCAGCAAACGCTTAGGAGCAACCTCGGTAATTTTCTTGCGCTGCGGGCGGTGAACAATAGTGTCCTGTTTGATCTTCCGCGTGCCGGTCATCAGCTGACGGAACAGCGCCTGATCCTCCTCGCTAAGCGATGTCTTCTTTTTCATTGTCCGCTCTCATTCATACTTTGCGCTAGTTTACCCGACTCAATATCCCTTCGGGCAAGGAAAACCTGTTTTTTCCCCCGCCCCTTATCGCAAGAATGCTGATTTATCGCCGTCTTCATGGCACACTAGCCGCCGAATTTATAGCAGAGTGTGCCCTGGAGGATGTCGTGGATAAAATTTTTGTTGATGAGGCAGTCAATGAGCTGCATACCATTCAGGACATGCTGCGCTGGGCGGTAAGCCGTTTCAGCGCTGCTAATATCTGGTACGGTCACGGGACTGATAACCCGTGGGACGAGGCGGTACAGCTGGTGCTGCCTTCACTGTATCTGCCGCTGGATATCCCGGAAGACATGCGCACTGCGCGCCTGACCTCCAGCGAGAAACATCGCATTGTAGAGCGGGTGATTCGCCGCGTGAACGAGCGTATTCCCGTCGCCTATCTGACCAACAAAGCGTGGTTCTGCGGCCATGAGTTTTACGTTGATGAGCGGGTGCTGGTGCCGCGCTCCCCGATTGGCGAACTGATCAATAACCAGTTTGCCGGACTGATTAACCATAAGCCGCAGCACATCCTTGATATGTGCACCGGTAGCGGCTGCATCGCCATCGCCTGCGCCTATGCCTTCCCGGAGGCGGAAGTCGATGCGGTAGATATCTCCCCGGACGCGCTGGCCGTCGCCGAGCACAACGTTGAGTCCCACGGCCTGATCCATCACGTGACGCCGATCCGTTCCGACCTGTTCCGCGATCTGCCGAAGCTGCAGTACGATCTGATCGTCACCAATCCGCCGTATGTCGATGAAGAGGACATGGCCGATCTGCCGGAAGAGTATGAGCATGAGCCGGTGCTGGGGCTGGCCTCCGGAAGCGACGGCCTGAAGCTAACGCGCCGTATCCTCGGCAACGCGCCGGATTATCTCAGCGACGACGGGATTCTGATTTGTGAAGTCGGTAACAGCATGGTACATCTGATGGAGCAGTATCCGGATGTGCCGTTTACCTGGCTTGAGTTTGATAACGGCGGCGACGGGGTCTTTATGCTGACCAAACAGCAGCTGATTGACGCCCGTGCGCACTTCGGTATTTATAAAGACTAAAAAAACAACACGCCAACATAACGAAAAAGATTGGAGCCGTGATGGCAGGAAATACAATTGGACAACTCTTTCGCGTCACTACCTTCGGCGAATCGCACGGTCTGGCGCTGGGCTGCATCGTTGACGGCGTGCCGCCGGGCATCCCGCTGACCGAAGCCGACCTGCAGCACGACCTCGATCGTCGTCGCCCGGGTACCTCGCGTTACACCACGCAGCGTCGCGAGCCGGATCAGGTCAAAATCCTCTCCGGCGTCTTCGAAGGCGTTACCACCGGGACCAGTATCGGTCTGCTGATTGAGAACACCGATCAGCGTTCGCAGGATTACGGCGCGATCAAAGATCTGTTCCGTCCGGGCCACGCCGATTACACCTACGAGCAAAAGTATGGTCTGCGCGACTATCGCGGCGGCGGTCGTTCTTCTGCGCGCGAAACCGCGATGCGCGTAGCGGCCGGGGCGATTGCCAAAAAATACCTTGCCGCGAAGTTCGGCATCGTCATTCGCGGCTGCCTGACGCAGATGGGCGATATTCCGCTGGCCATCAAAGATTGGGATCAGGTTGAGCAGAACCCCTTCTTCTGTCCGGACCCGGATAAAATCGACGCCCTGGATGAACTGATGCGCGGCCTGAAAAAAGAGGGCGACTCCATTGGCGCGAAAGTGACGGTAGTGGCTGACGGCGTACCGCCAGGCCTCGGTGAGCCGGTCTTCGACCGCCTGGATGCCGATATCGCCCACGCGCTGATGAGCATCAACGCCGTGAAAGGGGTGGAAATTGGCGACGGCTTCGAGGTGGTGAAGCTGCGCGGCAGCGAAAACCGCGATGAGATCACCAAAGCCGGGTTCCAGAGCAACCACGCCGGCGGCATTCTTGGCGGCATCAGCAGCGGCCAGCAGATCGTTGCCAACATCGCGCTGAAGCCTACCTCCAGTATTACCGTTCCCGGTCATACGATTAACCGCTTTGGCGAAGAAGTGGAGATGATCACCAAAGGGCGTCACGATCCGTGCGTCGGCATCCGCGCCGTACCGATCGCTGAGGCGATGCTGGCGATCGTTCTGATGGATCACTTTATGCGTCAGCGCGCGCAGAATGGCGACGTGACGACGACAATTCCACGCTGGTAACCATGAAAAACACCGTTATCGCACTGCTTGCGCTGTTGGCTAGCGCCGGTAGCCTGGCCGCCACGCCATGGCAGAAAATAACCCAACCGATCGGCGGCAGCGCCCAGTCAATCGGCGCGTTTTCCAATGGCTGTATCGTTGGCGCCGAGGCGCTCCCCCTGAGTGCCCCCGGCTATCAGGTGATGCGTACCGATCAGCGTCGCTACTTCGGTCATCCGGATCTGGTTCAGTTTATTCAGCGCCTGAGTAATCAGGTGCACAATAAAGGAATGGGAACCGTGCTGATTGGCGACATGGGGATGCCGGCGGGCGGGCGCTTTAACGGCGGGCACGCCAGCCACCAGACGGGCCTCGATGTCGATATCTTCCTTCAGCTGCCGCAAACGCGCTGGACATCGTCCCAGCTGTTGAAGCCGCAGGCGCTGGACCTGGTCGCCAGCGATGGCAAGCATGTGGTGCCGTCGCTATGGAGCCCGCAAATCAGCCAGCTTATCAAGCTGGCGGCGGAAGATAGCGAAGTTACCCGCATCTTCGTCAACCCGGCGATTAAACAGCAGCTGTGCCTGGACGCGGGCAGCGACCGCCAGTGGCTGCGTAAAGTCCGTCCCTGGTTCCAGCATCGCGCTCATATGCACGTCCGACTGCGTTGCCCGGCGGGAAGTCTGGAGTGCGAGGATCAGGCGCCGCCGCCGCCCGGCGATGGCTGCGGAGCGGAGCTGCAGAGCTGGTTCGAACCACCTAAACCCGGGTCTACCCCCCCTGTGAAGAAGACGCCGCCGCTGCCGCCTTCCTGCCAGGCGCTACTGGATGAGCATGTGCTGTAATGGATAGTTTTATCGAGTTGTTTGCCGTATCGCCGCTGGTGCTGGTGGTACTCTTCTTTGTCGCCATCCTGGCCGGTTTTATTGACTCACTGGCGGGAGGCGGGGGCTTATTGACTGTCCCTGCGCTGATGGCGGCCGGCATGCCGCCAGCCCAGGCGCTGGCGACCAATAAGCTGCAGGCCTGCGGCGGGTCGCTATCGGCGACCCTCTATTTTGTCCGCCGCAAGGTGGTTAATCTGGCCGATCAGAAGCTGAATATTCTGATGACCTTTATCGGCTCAACCGCCGGAGCGCTGCTGGTGCAGCACGTGCAATCCGATATTCTGAAGCAGATCCTGCCGTTGCTGGTGATTGGCATCGGCCTTTATTTCCTGCTGATGCCGAAACTGGGCGAAGCCGACCGGCAGCGTCGGCTTTACGGTCTGCCGTTTGCGCTGGTCGCCGGCGGTAGCGTAGGGTTTTACGATGGCTTTTTCGGCCCCGGCGCCGGTTCGTTTTACGCCCTGGCTTTTGTCACTCTGGCCGGGTTTAACCTTGCCAAGTCGACGGCCCATGCCAAGCTGCTGAACGCCACCTCAAACGTCGGCGGCCTGCTGCTGTTTATCATCGGTGGAAAGGTTATCTGGGCCACCGGCTTTGTGATGATGGCCGGCCAGTTTATTGGCGCCCGTGCCGGGTCCCGGCTGGTGCTGAGTAAAGGGCAGTCGCTGATCCGGCCGATGATCGTTATCGTCTCGGCGGTGATGAGCGCGAAACTTCTTTATGACAGCCACGGGGCTGAGATTTTGCAGTGGTTGGGAATTCATTAATGCAACAGCAACACCATTATCAGCAGCTGATAGACCTTTTCGACAGCTGCTTTGCCGAAGAATTTAATACCCGCCTGATTAAAGGCGACGATGAGCCGATCTACCTTCCGGCTGACGATGAAACGCCCTATCACCGTATCGTGTTTGCGCACGGATTTTTTGCCAGCGCCCTGCACGAGATCTCTCACTGGTGTGTCGCCGGCAAGGCGCGTCGCGAACAAGTAGATTTTGGCTACTGGTACTGCCCGGACGGCCGCGATGCGATGACCCAAAGCCAGTTTGAGGATGTCGAGGTGAAACCGCAGGCCTTTGAGTGGCTGTTCTGCGTGGCGGCGGGATTTCCGTTTAACGTCAGCTGTGACAATCTGGAAGGGGACGTTGAGCCCGATCGCATCGCCTTCCAGCGCCGGGTGCATGCTCGGGTGATGACTTTACTTGAACAAGGGATCCCCGAACGTCCGGCGCGCTTTATTCGCGCGTTACAACACTATTATCAAACGCCGCCATTGACGGCGAAACACTTTCCGTGGCCGGAAGACCTGCACTAAGGCCGCACATTACATGACAAGAGGTAAGATGATGATCGCGGAGTTTGAATCACGCATTCTGGCGCTGATTGACAACATGGTAGACCACGCCAGTGATGATGAACTGTTTGCCGGCGGTTATCTGCGCGGCCACCTGACGCTGGCGGTGGCTGAGCTGGAAGGTGAGGGCGAGCATTCTGCTGACGCGGTACACAGCAGAGTTAGCCAGAGCCTGGAGAAAGCCATCAGCGCTGGCGAACTGTCGCCGCCGGACCAAATTCTGGTGCAGGGGATGTGGCATAACCTGTATCAACAGGCGAAAAATCAGGCCTGAGCCATGTTGTAGCCCGGGTCAGGCGTCAGCCGTACCCGGGAAATTGCCTGCCCTCATGGTTTTATTTCACCGCTTTTCCCTTCAGCAGTTTTCTCACCCACAGCCGATTCGGATTCAGCGCCGCCAGGGTGTCGCTATCCAGCGGCAGCGGTTCCGTGCTCATTTGCGCCGCCAGCAGCTCAGCGCTTAACGGCGCGGTGCAAAGTCCGCGCGACCCGAGCGCGCCAAGCATAAACAGGTTACGACAGACCGGCGCGCTATCGGCGATATCCGGTTGTTCGTGGAGGCTGGCGTATTGCGTCAATGTTGCCGCGTAGTCCGGCACGTTGCCGACCATCGGTAGATGATCGCGGGTGGCGCAGCGCACGCCGCAGCGAGCGTCGTTGGCGCTGATATCCACGTCCTGTGGCCACTCCGCGCCCGGGAAGCAGTCGATCAGCCGTTGCCGGTTGTGCTGCTGATCTTCTTCGCTGAAGGTGGTGTCGGTTTTCCCGCGGTGGTAGCTGGCGCCAATGCAGTGCTGCTGATTTTGCGGATTCTGTGGCGTCAGGTAGCCGTCGTAGCACAGCACCTGGCGCAGGGCGGCAAGCCGCGGGGTGGTGGGAATATGGCTGACCTGGCCGCCAACCGGGTAGACCGGCAGTTGGGCTGTTTGCGCAAAACCAGTGATGCGGTGGCCGTTCGCCAGAACCACCGCCTGATGATAGCGCTGCTGATTGAGCAGCCAGCCATCGCCCTCCGCGCTGAGCGTTTCGACGGGATAACCATAGTGCACGTGCAGTCCGCGCGTGGCCGCCAGCGCCAGCAGCTCGGCGGTGAGCTGCTGCGGGCACAGCCAGCCGCCGGCCGGATAGGTGATGCCGCCGCAGCCGGTATCGACGCCGGTCAGCCCGGCAACCTGTTCCGCCGTCACCGCGCAGGCGATGTCCGGGGGTAAATTCAGCGCCAGCATCTGGGCGATTTTATGCGTGCTTTTCTCATCCCAGCCGAGCTGGGTAACACCGCACCATTGGTGATCGAACATCACCGGCAGCGCGTCATACATTCGGCGGGCGAAGGTAAAGGCGGCCGGAAAAAAGCGTGCCAGCGCCGGATCGTGCTGACTTAACAGCGGATACAGCGCGCCCTGGCGATTGCCGGAGGCGCCCTGCGCTGGAGCCTCATCGGCGCAGTAAAGGGTCACCTGCCAGCCGCGGCGCAGCAGCGCCAGGGAGAGCAGGGCGCTGGCGATCCCGCCGCCGATGATGGCCGCCTCGCGGGCATCGCTGCTACTGCGAGCGAACCAGGGGACGCGCGCAGGAAAGCTCAGCGTTTGCGCCATCTCGCCGGTCAGCATCTCCCGCTTGCGGCCGAAGCCTTTGCTTTTACGCATGGTAAAGCCGGCCTCCTGCAGGCCACGGCGGACAAAACCGGCGGAGGTAAAGGTGGCCAGCGTCCCGCCGGGTCGCGCCAGGCGCGCCATGGCGCTGAACAGATCCTGAGTCCACATGTCGGGATTTTTCGCCGGGGCAAAGCCGTCAAGAAACCAGGCGTCCACCTGCTGGTTCAGCGAATCATCCAGCTCCCTGGTCAGCTCATTGATATCGCCAAACCACAGATCGAGCGTCACCCGCCCGCCGTCGAGCAGCAGACGATGGCACCCGCCGAAGGCCGACGGCCATTGCGCCTGCAGCTGCTGCGCCCACGGAGCCAGCTCTGGCCAGCGCTGGTGCGCCAGGCGGAGATCCTCAGCCTTCAGCGGATATTTTTCAAAACTGATGAAATGTAACCTTTGCAAGGTAACGTCCGGGTTATCACGAACAAAAACGTCAAACGCCTGCCAGAGGGTGAGGAAATTGAGCCCGGTGCCGAAGCCGCTCTCCGCGACGATCATCAGCGGGCGAGGGTGGCTGGGGAAGCGCTCCGGCAGGCGATTTCCGCCGAGAAAAACGTAGCGAGTCTCTTCCAGACCGTTGTCATTGGAAAAGTAAACATCGTCGAAATCTCGGGAAACAGGTGTACCCTCAGCGTTGAATTCCAGGTTGGCGGGTTGTATGGCGTTTTGTTTCACGTAAGTTACTCGAATCACAAGGCGTAGCACGATCTTAACGATGTGTGCCTGAGGGCGCAAATTTATACACAAAATGTCTGATCGGACTTGTTCGGCGTACAAGTGTACGCTATTGTGCGACACGAAACTTAAAATAGTGCGACTTACAGAGGTATTTAATGAAACGTGCAGTGATTACTGGCTTGGGCATCGTTTCCAGCATCGGTAATAACCAGCAGGAAGTCCTGGCATCTCTGCGTGAAGGACGTTCAGGGATCACTTTCTCTCAGGAGCTTAAAGATTCAGGGATGCGCAGCCACGTATGGGGCAACGTCAAACTGGATACCACTGGCCTCATTGACCGCAAAGTAGTGCGCTTTATGAGCGACGCCTCCATCTATGCTTACCTGTCCATGGAACAGGCTGTTGCCGACGCAGGTCTGGCGCCTGAAGCATATCAGAATAACCCGCGTGTCGGCCTGATCGCAGGCTCCGGCGGCGGTTCCCCGAAATTCCAGGTCTTCGGCGCCGATGCCATGCGTAGCCCGCGTGGTCTGAAAGCCGTGGGCCCGTATGTGGTCACCAAAGCGATGGCTTCCGGCGTTTCCGCCTGCCTCGCTACGCCGTTCAAAATTCACGGCGTTAACTACTCCATCAGCTCGGCCTGCGCCACTTCCGCCCACTGTATTGGTAACGCGGTAGAGCAGATCCAGCTGGGCAAACAGGACATCGTCTTTGCCGGCGGCGGCGAAGAGCTGTGCTGGGAAATGGCCTGCGAATTCGACGCCATGGGCGCGCTGTCCACTAAATACAACGACACCCCGGAAAAAGCGTCCCGTACCTATGATGCTAACCGTGACGGCTTCGTTATCGCCGGCGGCGGCGGTATGGTCGTGGTGGAAGAGCTGGAACACGCCCTGGCGCGTGGCGCGCACATCTACGCCGAAATCGTCGGCTATGGCGCGACCTCCGATGGCGCGGACATGGTCGCCCCGTCTGGTGAAGGCGCAGTGCGCTGCATGCAGATGGCGATGCATGGCGTTGATACGCCGATCGACTATCTGAACTCCCACGGTACCTCCACTCCGGTCGGCGACGTGAAAGAGCTGGGCGCCATCCGCGAAGTATTCGGCGACAACAGCCCGGCTATTTCGGCAACTAAAGCGATGACCGGCCACTCGCTGGGCGCGGCGGGCGTACAGGAAGCCATCTACTCCCTGCTGATGCTGGAGCACGGCTTTATCGCGCCGAGCATCAACGTTGAAGAGCTCGACGAGCAGGCTGCCGGCCTGAACATCGTCACCAAACCGACGGACGCTAAGCTGACCACCGTAATGTCCAACAGCTTCGGCTTCGGCGGCACCAACGCCACGCTGGTGATGCGTAAATACAACGCCTAATCAGCATGTGATGCGCAAAGGGGAGCCACCGGCTCCCCTTTTTTGTCATCTTGACAGGGTAAGAGCCCGCAGGCACACTGCTCGCGGATCCATTAGTCTCTCCACTAATGCGTAAGCGTTTAACGTCAACCAACGCGCCTTAACCCTGATAATCAGGTGGAGGGGGCGTGTCGCTTTGCTCGCCTTACTCTGCGAATCTGGAGTAATGCATGTCCGCAGTTACTGAAACAACATCCAATTCTTCGGCGAATTTTTCGCTTTTCCGTATTACGTTTGCCGTCTTTTTGACCTATATGACCGTTGGTTTGCCGCTGCCGGTGATCCCACTCTTTGTCCATCAGGAGCTGGGATTTGGCAACACCGTGGTTGGCGTGGCGGTAGGGATCCAGTTCCTCGCCACCGTTCTGACCCGGGGGTACGCCGGACGTCTGGCAGACCAGTACGGCGCTAAACGCTCTGTCCTGCAGGGGATGCTGGCCTGCGCCCTGGCGGGCGCGGCATGGCTGGCCGCTGCGCTGCTGCCGCTGCCGGTGCTCGCCAGGCTCGGCCTGCTGCTGCTGGGCCGCTTGATCCTCGGGTTTGGCGAAAGCCAGCTGCTGACCGGAAACCTGAGCTGGGGGATGGGCCTGGTGGGACCGGCCCGTTCCGGCAAAGTGATGTCATGGAACGGCATGGCGATGTACGGCTCGCTGGCGGTGGGCGCCCCGCTGGGATTATTGATCTATAGCCATTTTGGCGTGGCGGTGCTGGCCTGTGTCACCATGGGACTACCGCTCGTCGCCTGGCTTATTAACGGTACCGTGCGCAAAGTGGCGGCCCACGGAGGCGAGCGGCCTTCACTCTGGAGCGTCATCGGCATGATCTGGCGGCCGGGCATTGGCCTGGGCCTGCAGGGTGTCGGCTTTGCGGTGATCGGCACCTTCGTCTCCCTCTATTTCGCCAGCCATAGCTGGCCAATGGCCGGCTTTACCCTGACGGCGTTTGGTGGCGCCTTTGTGCTGATGCGAGTGCTGTTCGGCTGGATGCCGGATCGGTTTGGCGGCGTTAAGGTGGCGATGGTCTCGCTGCTGATAGAGGCGGTTGGTCTGACGCTGCTGGGACTGGCGCCGAATGCCTGGCTGGCGCTGGCCGGTGCGGCGCTGACCGGGTGCGGCTGTTCGCTTATTTTCCCCTCACTTGGCGTGGAAGTAGTGAAGCGCGTCCCGGCGCAGGTGCGCGGCACCGCGCTCGGCGGCTATGCGGCCTTTCAGGACATCTCCTATGGCCTGACCGGGCCGCTGACCGGCCTGCTGGCGACCTCGCTGGGCTACTCGTCGGTGTTCCTTGCCGGCGCCCTCTGCGCGGCGCTGGGGATCCTCGTCACCCTTATCTCATTTCGCCGCTAGGTTATTGTCCGGCCTGAAATCGCTGTAGGAAACACCGCAGCGTTTGGCATGAAGGGGAGCCGTAAACGCCGCCGGTGGCTGCTGGGCTACAGCAGGAGCCACAGCACAAGGAGCAGGACAACCGCGCCCAGCGCCAGCTGCCACGGCTTAGCGCTCCACGTCCGCCTGGCGACAGGCTCCTCCTGCGGGATGGCCAGCGTCTCCTGGGCGCGGGCCACCCGCAGCACAAACACCTTGTTCAGCAGCGCCAGGATCTGCGCCGGGCTCAGCGTGGTCCGCGGCGTGACCTGCCAGCTGCGACTGGCGAAGTCGACAATTGTCTGCCACTCCGCGGCCTCCAGCGGCTGCTTGAGCGTTCCCTGCAGCGAGGTGAGCGTCGGCACGCTTTGCGCACTCAGCGTTTGCCGCGCCTGCAGCCAGTACGAAAGCGGCAGGAAGTGCGTCGCCGGGATCAGCTCCCCGGACTTGACGCCGCAAAGCTCCAGCATGGATTGCCAAATCAGCTTGCTTGGTTCGCCGGTAGCGGCCGCCAGCTTAGTCACCAGCTGATTGAGCGTATTATGCTCGGCTGGCAACAGCGGGCGCAGGGTCGGCGGGCGCTGCTGCGGCTGCGGGATCGACAGCTGGCCATGCTGCAGCAGATGCAGAATGGTCTCCAGCTGCGTCTGGCTAAGGGCATGCAGCGCCGTTTGCCCATAATGCTGACGAATATAATCGCTCACCGCCAGGCGGTTATTGCCCTGACCGAGCAGATCGCTGAGCTGCGCTAAGGTCTGGCGATGATGATGATTATCCTGAGCGGCGGCTAAGCGCTGGTTGAGACTGGCCTCCGCGGCGCTGAAATGGCAGGCCA
>OKES01000200.1_pt1 | contig 19080 bp, 21 predicted proteins | sample 1611001 | NCBI WGS metagenome assembly OKES01 (sample SAMN04436703, study PRJEB24849) | human gut metagenome | biome: human gut; feature: NICU; material: stool | host: Homo sapiens | place: USA: Saint Louis, MO | collected 2010-08-11
AACAGGAGGGACAGCTGATAGAAACAGAAGCCACTGGAGCACCTCAAAAACACCAACATACACTAAATCAGTAAGTTGGCACCATTACCCGCTTCTCTGCTGCGTGATAACAGACATATGAAAGATCAGGTCGTGCCGTTTAACGTTGTCACCAATACCCATCACTACCGGAAACAGAAATCGGGCGTAAAAATTCACCCTTTACGGGCCATGGCGAAAAGGGCTACCCGTATTGTTATGATGTCAGATGCAAAAGCCGATGAGTGACTGCCTGGCAGGCGAGCCGCATGATCCTTATCTGCGCGATGATGAAAACCAGCGGCTGTGGTGATGCTTACCAGGCCCGACAGATTAACCGGCCGGGCGAGGGGAACGTGTCAGACCGGGTAGCAAATCTCTTCCGGCTGGCGCTGCATGATGACTTTACCGTGACGAACAGAGGTCAGCACTTTGGCCTGGCGGCACACCGCATCGTAGTCATTTTCCGCATCTAGGATAAGCAGGTTCGCCGGGCGCCCTTCGGCAATGCCGTAGTTATCACCTAAGCACAGCGCACGGGCACTGTTATCAGTAATCAGATCGAGGCAGCGCTGCAAATCCTCATATCCCAGCATGTGGCAAATATGCAGACCGGCATCGAGAATACGCATGATGTTGCCGTTGCCCACCGGATACCACGGATCCTGAATGGAGTCCTGCGCAAAACAGACGTTGATCCCGGCGCGGTCCAGCTCTGCCACCCGTGTTACGCCGCGACGTTTCGGCCAGGTGTCGAAGCGTCCTTGCAGGTGAATGCTTTCGGTTGGACAAGAGATAAAGTTGATGCCCGACGCTTTAAGCAGGCGGAACAGCTTCGAGCAGTAGGCGTTATCGTAAGAGCCCATGGCGCAGGTATGGCTGGCGGTGACCTGTGCGCCCATCCCACGCACCCGGGCTTCTTCCGCCAGCACTTCCAGGAAGCGTGATTGTGGGTCGTCGATTTCATCGCAATGCACATCGACCAGACAGCCATGGCGCTGGGCCAGATCCATCAAAAAGCCCAGCGAACTGACGCCTTTATCGCGGGTATTTTCGTAGTGCGGAATGCCGCCCACCACGTCGGCGCCCATCTCGATAGCGCGCGTCATCAGCTCTCGGCCACCGGGGAAGGATTCAATGCCTTCTTGCGGAAAGGCGACGATTTGCAGGTCGATAAGCTGGGCCGCCTCCTTTTTCACTGCCAGCATCGCCTCAAGCGCCGTCAGGGAAGGATCGGTCACATCAATATGGGTGCGCACGTGCTGCACGCCGTTATCGCGTAACATACCGATGGTTTTCAGCGCCCGCTGGCGCGTATCTTCAACCGTTACGCTCGCTTTGCGCTGGCTCCAGCGGGCGATACCCTCAAACAGTGTGCCGCTCATATTCCACTCCGGCTCGCCCGCGGTCAGGGTGGCATCAAGATGGATATGCGGCTCGACGAACGGCGGGATAACCAGCTTTTGTTGCGCGTCGATATCGCTGGCGTCAGCCGTCTGCACGGCGGCCTGCGGAGTGATGCTCTTGATCACGCCGTCATCTAAGTCGAGGGTATAAAGCGATTCTTTATGGCGCAGGCGTGCGTTGATAATTTTCATGAGTATTCCCGTAAATGGTTTTGTGACATACGCCAGATCGTTAACGCGACCGAGGCGTTGAGGTGGAATTGCGGATGGCTAATCGGATAGCTGGTCAGCTTTTCAATACGTTGGATGCGTTGATGTAACGTGTTGCGGTGAATGCCAAGCCGCTCGGCTGCTCTGACCACGTTCCCGTTCTCCTGGAGCAGTGTTTCCAGCGTCTCCATCAATAGCCACGGACTTTTGCGATCGCGTTCTATCAGGCAGCCAAGGGTGTCGTGCATAAAATCGCTCAGCAGCGCAGGGTCGCCGATGGCAGAGAGGAGCTTGATAAATCCCAGTTGTTGATAGTCGGTAATGCGCTGGGCCGGGCGCAGAGTATCGCTAAGATCCAGGGCCTGACGCGCCTGCGACAGCGCGCGCTGATAGTCCTGTAATTGCTGCACCCGAGCGGAAAGGCCACACAGTAGCGACAGCCTGTCGTCACCTTCCGCCAGCGCGAGCAGCCACTGTGCTAACCACTTTTTCTGCTGATAAAACTCACCGTCCTCATCCGGCAGCAGGAAGATAAACATATTGCTGCGCTCGACCAGCGGAAAGGGGTTCTCCTGTTGATTGAGCTGCTGCTGCAATCGCTGACGGATGGTACGTCGCGCCTGCTGTAACCAGGCCTCGGCCTGCCCGGGTGGAAACTGGCGAAACAGGTTTTGTATCCCCTCAAGACGCAATGCCACTACCCGCAGGGGGCGGCTAAAATCCAGTTGTTGGTGGATAGCTCGTTGCTGCAGGATGTGCAGATCGGGAAAATCGCCGGTTAACAGTTGCAACAGAATATCGCGCTGCGATTGCAGGGCATTTTCACTGCGCACCAGCGCAGTGCCGATGCGTTCGGTGACAATCACCATCTTTAGCAGATAGGGCTGTTCGATCAGCGGAATGCCCAGCTCGTCGGCCAGTGCGATCAGGCGAGGGGGGATCGCCTGAATATACGCATCGCCGGTGAGGATCACCATCCCGGCTATCCCGCGCTGTTTGCCTTCCATCAGTAAATGGATCAGGTTGTCTTCATCGCGGGGATGGTTGATGCCGGTGATAAAGACCAGCTCCCCGCCCATGATCCATTCGGCGATATTTTCATTTTCCGCCACGTAGTACCAGCGAACCGCCAGTTGCAGCCCCTGTTTACCGGCACGCAGGCGCATGGGGGAGAGTTCCTCCAGGGCGAGGATTTCGCTGACCGTCAGGCTCATAACTACTGCTCCGCGACCGAATCAGCGGCGGGCTGACGTTTGCTCAGACGCGTCAGGGCGATGTAGAGCAGCGCGGAGACGGTAATGCCGACCAATGGGGCGATCCACGGCGACAGATACGCCACCACTGCGCCCACGGCATAGGCGCCCAGTCCCAACCAGTTGAAGCGCGGCAAACGGGCCGTTTGCAGCAGAGGATAACGACCGCCGCGATAAAACCAGTAGTCGGCAAGGATCACGCCGCCAATGGGCGGAATGATACTGCCCAGGAGAACGAGGAATGGGATTAGCATTTCATACATACCGCCAATCGCCAGCACAATGCCGACGCCAGCGGCGACCACGGTTAGGGTACGGCGGCGCTCGCTGCGCAGCAGATGGCAGGCGGCGGCCGAGACGTTGTAAATCGTCGGCCCCTGAATAGTCAGCAGGTTAAGGCACAGCATTACCACCGCGGCGATCGACAACCCCTGCAAAATCAGCACTTCCACAATATCGGCCTGCTGATAGACGATAGCGCACCACGCTCCGGCAACAATCATCAGCCCGTTACCGATGAGAAAGCTACTCATACTGGCAACGATAGCGGTGCGGCTGGAATTGGCCAACCGGGTCCAGTTTGTTGCCTGGGTCGCGCCGCTGGCGAAGGTGCCAAAGACCATGGTGATAGCCGCAGACCAGGTCATGGTTTCGCCCGGTTCAATTTTGGTCATCGCCTGCCAGCCACCGGCGTGATTGGCGGCCAGGTACATCGACACCACCAGCAGAATAAACATCAGCGGCACCGACACGCGAGACAGCGCGTCCAGCCCTTTGTAACCCACCAGCGCAGTGACGCAGAACAGGATGCCGAACAGGATCATCAGCGGGATGGTCATGGCGGCGGGCAGGGCGAGGATTTTGACCAGTGAGATGGCGACCGTTGCGGTCCCCCAGGCGTACCAGCCCAGTTCGGCAAAGCCGAGAATAAAATCGGCGAGTTTGCTGCCGATTTCTCCGAAGCAAAAGCGGCCCATCAGTACGGTATTCAGCCCGCTACGGGCGGCAATCCAGCCGAGCGAAGCGGCGTAGAGGGCCAGCAAAAAGTTACCGATAACCGCAATCCATAAAAGATTGACGATAGAAAAGGAGACGCCAAGTTTGCCGCCTGCGAACATCGTGCCGGTAAAAAAAGTAAAGCTGAACAAAACCATGGAGATCGAAAATACGCCTTTACGTCCGGAGGCGGGCGCTTCGACGAGCGGAAAATCATTGCTGTTTGACATTGTGAAATCTCTGAGTGGCTATCTGAATGGCTATGCAAGAAATAGCAAGAGGTATGCCAAAAATAGCCGGGCAGAGTTAACACAACGAAGTGTGCACATTGCACATAAACCTTGAGTAATCGGCAGGTCATTGTCAGGAGAGTGTGCATGGTGCAATTTTTCGCACCATAACAGAGCAGCGCCGCAGATACCTGTTTCGCTGTATATCCACCTGGTAGAGAGATAGGGGGTGCGCCCGGAAACGGGGACATTTTCATCTCCGGGCTGTGATTCAGGCTGTGGTGAGTATCACATTCACGGTTTGAAGCTGTTCATACTAATGATCAAAGCAATACGTAAATTGAGGTGTCTTAATCAACGGGACAGAACGGTTAAAAGGCGGCGCCGACATCATCCTGTTCGGGGCGAACTCAAGCCCGCCATTACGGTCAACAGCAGCGCGGCAATCGCGACGGGATTGTTACATACCTGCATTATTGATATATGTCTGTAAGCCCGCGGCGAGAATATCGAACACCGTTTTACAGGCTTTACTGTGGCGCAAGTCCTCATGCATAACCAGCCAGGTGTCGAGATGATAGGCAAAGAAACCAGGCATCACTCGCTCCAACGGAACAGGGAAATATGCCAGTTGAACCTGACACATTCCTATACCCGCACCTGCGCGGATAAGGTTCAATTGCGCCACATCGCTGTCAGTGCGTACGGTAAAGCGTTCACGATTCAACTGAGGAAAGTGTTTCAGTGCCTGTAAAATAAAGGGCGTCGTTTTATCAAAGCCCACAAGCGTATGGGTGAACAACGCGTCAATACTCTCCGGCGTACCGTGGCGTGCCAGATAAGACGGCGAGGCATGCAAACCAATTTCAATACTGCCCAACCGACGCGCAATCAGTTGTTCCTGCACCGGTGTGCTCATGCGTACCGCAATATCCGCTTCCCGGTTCAATAAATCCTGCATTCGGTTAGAGATCACCAGTTCCAGGGTAAGCTGCGGATAATCTTCTTTAATTTGTGCAAACAGAGGTGGCAGCACCTCAGTGCCGATGATTTCACTCGCCGATACGCGAACCACGCCATGTAACCCGGCGGAGTGGGCACTGAAGCTGGCAGCCGAACGCTCAATCATACTGGCCGTGTTTTCCATCGCTTGCGCATGGCCTTGCAGCGCGACTGCCGCATCCGTAGGCTGCAGGCCCGTTTGCGAACGTGTAAACAAAACCAGGCCAAGGGCGGATTCCAGCGCTGCTATGTGTCGCCCCGCAGTGGGCTGGGTGATGGCAAGCATGCGTGCTGCCCCCGAGAGGGAACCTTCTTTCATCACCGCCAGGAAGGTTCGATACCATTCCCATGGAATATTTAGATTCATACAAAAATGCATACCTGCTGCCTGATGTCATGCAATTACATTTAGCTCGCACAGACACTACGATGTCAAGCAGACATCCGGCAGAGGTAAGACAATGAAAAACACAAACAAGGTACTCATCCTGGGCGCAACAGGCGGAATCGGTGGCGAAATCGCCCGTAAAGGGGTCTGAGGGCCAATGGAACGAAAACGTACGCTAAGGAAATAACCAATTGTTATAATTGATATTATTCATTCTTCTCTATGAACTGAAAGCCCGCACTAAGCAATGTTTTAGCCTCAAATGACTTTTTTACCTACCCAACTAACGTAACGATCGCACATCAGGTCGTTTTTCAACCGCATAGTGACACCTGCACTCACATGCGAGAAAACACATATGATTTTGACTTCTTGTTTTGGTGGAGAGACAATACCCATTCATAGCAGGAGTACATAATGCCAGAAATTGCATCCCTACAACTTTTCAAAATACTATCTGATGAAACCCGCCTGGGTATCGTGCTACTGCTCAGGGAGATGGGGGAGCTGTGCGTATGCGATCTCTGCACAGCGCTGGAACAATCACAACCCAAGACCTCCCGCCATCTGGCGATGCTTCGGGAAAGTGGCCTGTTGCTGGATCGCAAGCAGGGGAAATGGGTTCATTATCGCTTATCCCCGCATATTCCTTCCTGGGCTGCCCTGGTGATTGAGCAGGCCTGGTTAAGTCAACAGGACGACGTACAGGCCATCGCCCGTAAGCTGGCATCGGCCAACTGCTCTGGCAGCGGTAAGGCTGTTTGTATCTAAAAATTTTGCCTGTACATATATGTTTTTACGAATATGAGGTGTTAAAGATGAAAATGTTAACGGTGTTTGATCCGGCGATGTGCTGCAGTACCGGCGTTTGTGGTTCAGATGTCGATCAGGTTTTGGTCAATTTTTCTGCTGATGTGCAATGGCTGAAAGGGCGTGGGGTTCAGATCGAACGTTATAACCTGGCGCAGCAGCCTATGAGCTTCGTTGAGAACGAAAAAGCGAAAGCATTCCTTGAGGCTTCTGGAGCTGAAGGGCTTCCGCTGCTGTTGCTTGATGGTGAAACGGTGATGGCCGGGCGATACCCAAAACGCGCTGAACTGGCTCGCTGGTTTGGTATACCGCTGGAAAAGGTGGGTTTAGCTTCCACCAGTTGCTGTGGTGGTAAAACTTCCTGTTGTTGAGTATGTCAGGAGGACATATGAAATTCTTAGAGAATATCCCGTCTTACCTGTTTTTCACCGGTAAGGGAGGTGTAGGCAAAACTTCGATTTCCTGCGCAACGGCTATACGTCTGGCTGAACTGGGAAAGCGTGTTCTGCTTGTCAGTACCGACCCGGCTTCCAATGTCGGTCAGGTATTCGATCAGACTATCGGTAACACTATCCAGCCCGTGACTGCTGTGTCTGGTCTTTCGGCTCTGGAGATTGACCCGCAGGACGCCGCCCAGCAATACCGCGCCAGAATCGTTGACCCTATTAAAGGTCTTTTGCCTGATGACGTTGTTAACAGCATCAGTGAACAGCTTTCAGGAGCTTGTACGACAGAGATCGCTGCATTCGACGAGTTTACTGGCTTACTGACTGACGCTTCTCTGCTGACCCGCTTTGATCACATCATTTTTGATACTGCCCCAACTGGCCACACTATTCGCCTTCTTCAGCTTCCCGGAGCCTGGAGCAGCTTCATCGAAAGTAACCCGGATGGTGCTTCCTGTCTTGGTCCAATGGCTGGGCTGGAAAAACAACGCGAGCAATATGCTCATGCGGTTGAGGCATTATCCGATCCTGAACGAACTCGCCTTGTGCTGGTCGCGCGATTGCAAAAATCAACACTGCAGGAAGTCGCTCGTACTCATGACGAATTATCAGCTATTGGCCTTAAAAATCAGTATTTAGTCATTAACGGTGTCCTGCCTGCGAGCGAAGCAGAACGTGATGCACTGGCCGCTGCAATATGGCAACGGGAGCAAGAGGCGCTGGCAAATCTTCCTGCCGGGTTATCTGATTTGCCGACAGACAACTTATACCTGCAGCCGCTGAACATGGTTGGTGTATCCGCATTGAAAGGCCTGCTCAACGAACACGCTGAGATAACATCGCTTCCTGAACAAAGCCCACAGAACAAGCCAGAGAATATGTCGTTGTCTGTCCTGGTTGATGATATCGCCCGCAGTGAACACGGTTTGATTATGCTGATGGGCAAAGGTGGTGTGGGCAAAACCACAATGGCTGCGGCTATCGCCGTCAGTCTGGCGGATAAGGGTTTTGATGTGCATCTCACCACCTCAGATCCTGCTGCACATCTCAGTACAACGCTCAATGGCAGCCTCAAAAATCTGCAGGTCAGCCGAATCAACCCTCACGATGAAACTGAACGCTATCGTCAGCATGTTCTTGAGACGAAAGGCAGGGATCTGGATGAGGCTGGGAAACGGCTGCTCGAAGAGGATTTACGTTCTCCTTGCACAGAAGAGATTGCGGTGTTCCAGGCGTTTTCACGCGTAATTCGTGAAGCTGGCAAACGGTTTGTGGTCATGGATACGGCACCTACCGGGCATACGCTATTACTGCTTGATGCTACCGGGGCTTATCACCGTGAGATTGCCAGGAAGATGGGGGATAAAGGTCATTTTACCACTCCGATGATGCAGCTTCAGGACCAGGAACGTACCAAAGTTTTGCTGGTCACTCTGCCTGAAACCACACCTGTACTGGAAGCGGCAAACCTGCAGTCCGATCTTGAACGTGCGGGGATTCATCCCTGGGGCTGGATTATCAATAACAGCCTTTCGATTGCACAGACGCAATCGCCGCTGCTTTGCCAGCGCGCCCTACAAGAGCGTCCTCAAATCGAGGTTGTGAAAAACCAGCATGCAAGCCGCATAGCGTTAGTACCGGTAATGGCTGCAGAGCCCACTGGCATCGAGAAACTCAGAGAGCTGGTTGTTTAATTTTTTTGTATATACAGGGCGGCAAAGCCGTCCTGTCTGGAGGATTTATGTTACTGGCAGGCGCTATTTTTGTCCTGACCATCGTTTTGGTTATCTGGCAACCGAAGGGATTAGGGATCGGCTGGAGTGCGACGCTGGGCGCGGTACTGGCGCTGATCTCTGGCGTAGTCCATTTTGGTGATATCCCTGTAGTGTGGAATATTGTCTGGAATGCGACGGCGACCTTTATTGCCGTGATTATTATCAGCCTTCTGCTCGATGAATCGGGCTTTTTCGAATGGGCGGCGCTGCACGTTTCACGTTGGGGTAACGGTCGCGGGCGTTTGCTGTTTACCTATATCGTTTTGCTCGGCGCAGCGGTGGCGGCACTGTTTGCCAACGATGGTGCGGCATTGATTCTGACGCCAATTGTTATCGCCATGCTGCTTGCATTAGGTTTCAGCAAAGGCACTACGCTGGCATTTGTCATGGCCGCCGGGTTTATTGCCGATACGGCCAGTCTGCCGCTTATCGTGTCCAACCTGGTTAACATCGTTTCTGCAGACTTCTTTGGGCTGGGTTTCACTGAGTATGCGTCGGTAATGGTGCCGGTGGATATCGCAGCCATTATCGCCACGCTGGTGATGCTGCATCTGTTCTTCCGCAAAGATATTCCGCCAACTTACGACCTGGCTCTCCTGAAAGCACCGGCAAAAGCGATTAAAGATCTGGCAACCTTCAGAACCGGCTGGATAGTGTTGATCCTTCTTCTGGTTGGCTTTTTCGTCCTTGAGCCGTTGGGTATCCCGGTCAGTGCGATTGCTGCTGTAGGGGCTGTCATTCTGTTTGCGGTGGCGAAGCGAGGTCATGCCATTAACACTGGCAAAGTGCTTCGCGGTGCGCCATGGCAGATCGTCATATTCTCTCTGGGAATGTATCTGGTGATCTATGGTCTGCGTAATGCCGGACTAACAGAATACCTCTCCGGTGTGTTGAACGTGCTGGCAGATAAAGGACTTTGGGCCGCGACGTTTGGTACTGGCTTCCTGACGGCTTTCCTCTCTTCCATCATGAACAATATGCCTACCGTGCTGGTTGGTGCTCTCTCTATTGATGGCAGCACTGCAACAGGCGTTATCAAAGAGGCGATGATTTTTGCCAACGTGATTGGCTGCGATCTTGGACCGAAAATTACACCTATTGGTAGCCTGGCAACGTTGCTCTGGCTGCATGTCCTTTCACAGAAGAACATGACCATCACATGGGGATACTATTTCCGCACCGGGATCGTCATGACTCTGCCTGTGCTGTTTGTAACGCTGGCCGCGCTGGCGCTACGTCTCTCTTTCACTTTGTAATGAGATACTGATATGAGCAACATCACCATTTATCACAACCCAGCCTGCGGCACGTCGCGTAATACGCTGGAGATGATCCGCAACAGCGGTATCGAGCCGACCGTTATTCTTTACCTTGAGACTCCACCTTCACGCGATGAGCTGCTCAAACTCATTGCGGATATGGGCATTTCCGTCCGGGCTTTGCTGCGTAAGAACGTCGAGCCGTATGAGGAACTGGGTCTTGCAGAAGATAAATTTACTGACGACCAGCTCATCGACTTTATGCTACAGCATCCGATTCTGATCAACCGTCCGATCGTAGTGACGCCACTGGGAACTAAACTTTGCCGTCCTTCAGAGGTTGTTCTCGATATCCTTCCAGATGCCCAGAAAGCGGCTTTCACCAAGGAAGACGGTGAAAAAGTCGTTGATGATTCAGGTAAAAGACTGAAATAAAGACGAAGGGGGCATTTGCCCCCTTCATTATTACTTCGCCATTTCTTCCAGCAGGTCAATACCAACCGGCTCTTCGCTCTGTAGCGCTGTTAATGCAATACGCTTTGCATACTGCTCTTCCACATCAGAGATGAGAGGCAGCTCGCGGTTCGCCCTGATCTTCAGGAAAGGCGAAGACGGTTGAGCAGCTGCCAGGCTGTTATTAACGACCCATGCCCACGGCTCGATGCCAGCTCGGCGTAGATCCTGCTGCAGGTTAGCGGCTTCCAGTACAGGTGTCGTTTCGGCAAGCGTCACGATAATCACCTTCGTCTTCTCCGGGTCTGCTGCTTTTTCGCTATCACCTGTCTTCGATGTCAGAAAGCGAGAGAATTCGGCTTCATGCTGTCGCCAGAACACACTCATGCAATTGTTGAATGCCTTTACATCACTCATGTTCGTCCTCAAATTTTGCTCAGATTAACCCGGCTCTCATCTTCCAGAATTTTATAAACAGTGGAACGGGCAATACTGAGCCGGCGGGCAATATCTGTTGCACCAGTTCCCTGCTGATGAAGTGCCAGTACACTATTTCTGTCGATGATGCGCTTTCGGCCAAACCGGATACCTTTCAGCCTGGCCTCCTGCCGTCCTTCGTTCGTACGCTCCAGAATCCTCCTGCGTTCGGCCTGGGCTACAGCTGAAAGAATGGTCACAACCATTTTCCCCATTTCACCGTCGGTGCTGATCCCGTCGTCTATGAATCGGACCGCGACTCCCTGAGCGTCGAATTCTTTTATCAGTTGGATCATATCGGCAGTGTCGCGGCCAAGCCGGTCGAGTTTCTTCACCAGGATGACGTCACCTTCCTCCACCTTCATTCGCAGCAGATCCAGTCCTTTCCTGTCGGTAGAACTGCCGGATGCTTTGTCGGTAAATATGCGACTGGCTTTCACCCCCGCCTCTTTAAGCCCCTTGATCTGAATATCGAGGGACTGCTGGCTTGTTGATACCCGTGCGTAACCAAAAAGTCGCATAAAAATGTATCCTAAATCAAATATCGGACAGTGGGTGTCTGTTATAACAAAAAATCGATTTAATAGACACCTAGACAACACCATTTTAGTGTGTCCGAGAATTTATAATATTTCGGACGGTTGCGAAATTGTTAATTCATGACCATCAGGCAGGGAGGCCGGTATGCCCGTCGATTTTCTGACCACTGAGCAGGAACTGAATTATGGTCGCTATGTTGCAGAACCCAATGACGTGCAGCTGGCGCGCTATTTTCATCTTGATGAGCGGGATCTTGCCTTCATTAACCAGCGGCGGGGAAGGCATAACCGGCTGGGAATTGCGCTTCAGCTCACCACCGCCCGTTTTCTGGGCACCTTTCTGACAGACTTAACCCGGGTTCTGCCAGGTGTTCAGCAATTTGTCGCGGTGCAGCTTAATATTCGCCGTCCAGAAGTCCTTACCCGCTACGCAGAACGGGTTACCACCCTCAGAGAGCATACTGCGCTGATTAAGGAATATTACGGTTACCATGAATTTGGCGATTTCCCCTGGTCTTTCCGCCTGAAGCGCCTGCTGTACACCCGCGCATGGCTCAGTAATGAGCGACCCGGCCTTATGTTTGATTTTGCCACCGCGTGGCTGCTTCAGAATAAGGTCCTGCTGCCCGGAGCAACCACACTTGTACGTCTCGTCAGTGAAATACGCGAACGGGCAAATCAGCGGCTGTGGAAGAAACTGGCCGCGTTGCCGGACAGCTGGCAGACCGCCCGCGTGACGGAGCTTCTGGACATTCCTGAGGGGCAGCGTACTTCACCGCTGGAGCAACTGAAAAAGGGACCGGTCACCGTCAGCGGCCCGGCATTTACCGAAGCGCTGGAGCGGTATATCCGGCTGCGAAACCTGGAATTTTCCCGACTGAATTTTACCGGTCTGCCTGCTATACAACTGCGTAATTTGGCCCGTTACGCAGGCATGGCGTCGGTAAAATATATCGCGCGAATGCCACAGCAGAGAAAACTGGCCGTACTCACAGCATTCGTTAAAGCGCAGGAGACTGCGGCGCTGGATGAGGCCGTTGATGTGCTCGATATGCTGATACTGGATATCACTCGTGCGGCGAAGAAAACGGGGCAGAAAAAACGGCTCAGGACGCTTAAAGATCTTGATCGTGCTGCGCTAATATTGGCGCGGGCATGTTCATTGTTGCTGGATGAACAGGCTGACGATGCTGAACTGAGGGAGACCATATTCAACAGCATACCGAAAAGCAGGCTGGCAGAATCCGTCTGCAAGGTAAATGAGCTGGCCCGGCCTCAGAACAACAATTTCCATGACGAAATGGTGGAGCAGTACGGGCGGGTAAAGCGCTTTCTTCCGGCGGTATTGCGCGACCTGCATTTCCAGGCAGCGCCAGCCGGAGAACATACGTTGTCCGCCATTCATTATCTGACCGAACTGAACTGCTCGAAAAAGCGCATCCTGGACAATGCGCCTGAACATATTATTACCGGCCCCTGGAAACGCCTGGTATACGATGCGGAGGGCCGGATACAGCGTGCCGGTTACTCGCTTTGTCTGCTGGAGCGCCTTCAGGATGCACTACGTCGAAGGGACATCTGGCTCGAAAACAGCGATCGCTGGGGAAATCCCCGCGAGAAGCTGTTGCAGGGGGAAGAATGGCAGGCTCAGCGGGTCCCCGTTTGCCGGGCGCTGGGACATCCCACTGATGGACATAAAGGCGTGCAACAGTTGGCGGTCCAGCTAGATGAAACCTGGAAAACCGTCGCATCCCGCTTTGAAGGAAATGCGGAGGTTCATATTTGCCATGACGGTAAACATCCTTCCCTGACTATCAGCAGCCTGGAGAAACTGGAGGAGCCAACATCGTTGCATCGTCTCAACAGTCGGGTAAGGCTGCTACTCCCGCCAGTAGATTTGACGGAACTGTTGCTTGAAATAGATGCCAGAACGGGATTTACACGTGAGTTTACGCATGTCAGTGAATCCGGGGCCCGGGCACAGGATCTGCACATCAGCCTGTGCGCGGTCCTGATGGCAGAGGCCTGCAATATCGGGCTGGAACCGCTGATAAAGCACAATATACCGGCGCTGACGCGCCACCGGCTTAGCTGGGTAAAACAGAATTACCTCCGGGCAGAAACGCTGGTCAGCGCCAATGCCCGCCTGGTTGATTTTCAGTCCACACTGGAGCTTGCTGGCCGCTGGGGTGGTGGCGAAGTGGCTTCAGCTGATGGCATGCGCTTTGTCACGCCGGTGAAAACCGTCAATTCAGGACCTAACAGAAAATATTTTGGTTCCGGACGTGGCATCACCTGGTACAACTTCGTCTCTGATCAGTACTCTGGATTCCACGGCATCGTTGTCCCCGGCACATTACGAGATTCCATTTTTGTGCTGGAAGGCCTTCTGGAGCAGCAGACAGGGCTGAATCCGGTTGAGATCATGACAGACACAGCCGGTACCAGCGACATTATTTTTGGCCTCTTCTGGCTGCTGGGATACCAGTTTTCCCCCCGGCTTGCCGATGCCGGTGAAGCGGTATTCTGGCGAGTGGATAAATCGGCAAATTACGGTGCACTGGACGAACTGGCACGTGGTTGTGCCGATCTGTCGAAAGCCGAGGATCAGTGGGATGAGATGATGCGAACCGCCGGTTCGCTGAAACTGGGCACCATTCATGCTTCAGAACTCATTCGCTCTTTGCTGAAAAGCTCGCGCCCATCAGGGCTGGCACAGGCGATCATGGAAGTGGGGCGCGTCAACAAGACGCTGTACCTTCTTAATTATATTGATGATGAGGATTATCGTCGGCGGATCCTGACGCAGCTAAACCGGGGGGAAGGCCGCCATGCTGTGGCGAGGGCGATCTGCTACGGGCAGCGCGGTGAGATCAGAAAGCGCTATCGTGAAGGTCAGGAAGATCAGCTGGGGGCACTGGGCCTGGTCACTAACGCAGTGGTACTGTGGAACACACTTTATATGCAGGAAGCCCTGAGCTGGATACGCAGTAATGGAGAAGAAATCGGGGTTGAAGATATCGCCCGGTTGTCCCCACTGATGCACGGGCATATCAATATGCTGGGGCATTATACGTTTACGCTACCGGAGGATATTTTGAAGGGGGAACTGAGAGAACTAAATTTCAATTTAAACAATGAATTAACTTCTTAGCGTACGTTTTCGTTCCATTGGCTCTCAAACCCCTGAAGGTGGTGGGACTGGTACTGGAGGCGCTGATTCTGGCTATCGAGTCCGGTCTGCTCCGACGGTGAACGGCAGAGCAGATCGGTGCTCAAGGGGGATTATTCCTGCAGGCCGTGATAGCCGGCTTCTTTCTGGTGCCGGACAGTCAGGATCACTATCCGGTCCGTTTCCCGGTCGTGGCGATAGAGCATCACATAACCACTGTCGCCAAATCCGATCACCAGTTCCTGGTATTCCAGTGGGAGAAGAGAAACCGGGCGGCCCATGTCAGGCTGCGTTTTCAGCTGCTGGATAGCCCGGATGATCACTTCACCGGCTTTTCTGGCCGCCAGCCGGTTTTTGGTTTTGAGAAAGTCCTGCAGGCGCTGTAAATCCCGCTGCGCCAGTGCGGAGACAATTACCTGTGGCATGGTGGAGCATCCTGCTCATTCTCAGTTCCCCAGGTATCTATCCACGCTTCCACCTCTTCGGCGCTCAGGTGCAGACCGGTTTCCTGATAGTGCTGCCATGCGGCCTGTCCATCCCTCAGGTACTGGCTGCGCTTTTCTTCCCGGTCGATGTATTCGGTGATCGCTTCCAGCATCAGGGCATGAGCGGAGCGATGGCGGTCATCGGCAAGGGTTTTCAGGCGGTCTTTGAGTTCATCATCAAGCCTGATGGATGTCGCAGCTGACATAAAATCACCTTTGTAGTCATGTGTAATACATGTGACTACTTTAATCGGAGTCAGTGATATTTGCCAGAAATACGGCTTACGTTGCCCGTTTTCCGCCAAACCCGGACTCATGCACCTGGCTGCATAGCCATGCATCCGGGTATGATTTATCCGGTGCGTTTCTGGCGGGTTTTCGGGTGGTTTGTTGCCGCTTTTACCGGTTATCCGTCAGAAACGCGCTGAGTCAGTCTGGGCGGTGCGCGTAATGAAGCCTTTATGTTAAATAGGGGCTTTTGTTGTCCGGAAAAGGCTGAGCAAAAATACGATAAACAGTGTCATACCGGTAACCAGCATGACATAGCCGGCTGTTGGGTTATAAGTCAGACAGAAGGCTGTGCAGGCACTGGGGGCGTGTATGCGAAAAAGCCCGGCAAAACACAGACTGGCCGAGAGTCCGTAAAATAACGATCCTGCGATAACGGTCAGCATAATTCTAAACATTGTCCCTTTGTCCCTTTGACCCTAATCATCCTCATCTTTTTTCTAATATGCCCCTTAAAATCAGGATGTTGATTGTTTTGTATGCAAGAAATGGACTAAAGAAATTTGTTTGTGATCCCATTCTCGTTTCTGCATATGAACAAAAAAGCCCCGCACATGGGCGGGGCTGAATGCTGCGAGTCTGCGACGGTGACTTATCCCGGAAGCGTCCAGTCAGGTCGTTCAAAATGGCAGGTATAGCCGTTGGGATTATGCTGCAGGTAATCCTGATGCTCTGGCTCTGCAGACCAGAACTCACCGGCCTGCTCTACTTCTGTCACCACGACTCCGGGCCAGACTCCTGAATCATCTATTTCACGGATAAGCTGGTTTGCCTGCTGCTTTTGCTCCTCTGTGGTGAAAAAGATGGCTGAGCGGTAGCTTGAGCCGACGTCATTACCCTGACGAAGTATTGTTGTAGGGTTGTGAATACTAAAGAAATATTCCAGTAGTTTTCGGTAGCTCAGTTTATCCGGGGAATACACCACCTTCACCGCCTCCGCATGTCCTGGGTGGTGCTGGTATGTCGGGTTATCATTACGTCCGCCGGTATAGCCCACTTCGGTGCTGACCACGCCATTGAGTTTGCGGATCAGCTCCTGGACACCCCAGAAACAACCACCGGCAAGGATTGCCACATCAGTTTTCATGCTTATCTCCTTTCTCAAACAGGGGAAGAAATTCACCGTATCCTTCTGTTTCCAGAGCGCCTTTCGGGATAAAACGCAGTGAAGCCGAGTTAATGCAGTAACGTAATCCACCGGTATCCTGTGGCCCGTCAGGGAAGACGTGTCCCAGATGGCTGTCACCGTGATGGGAACGCACTTCAGTACGCACCATGCCGTGACTGAGGTCGCTCAGGTTGCGGACGTTGTTTTCCACTGGTTTGCTGAATGCCGGCCAGCCACAGCCCGAATCAAATTTGTCCTTCGACGAGAACAGTGGCTCACCGGAGACGATATCCACGTACAGTCCGTCCTCAAAGTGGTCGTCATATTCTCCGGTAAACGGGCGCTCAGTGGCGCTTTTCTGGGTGACGCTGAACTGCAGTTCCGTCAGTGCCTGAATGGTCTGTGGGTCTTTTTTATACGGTTTGTTCATATCGCTCTCCTGACAAATCTCACTCACCGGGACGGGTCCTGCTCATGAATAAGATCCAGATAGTGTTTTTCAAAGTCCGGGTTGGCGGGGAGCGACTTATTTTCCAGGTAGCGCTCTAAAAAGTAGCGGGGAGTGATCCCCGCCCGAAAGGCGGCTTCCATGCCTCTCACCATGAACCCGGGAGTGGTGTCATATTTGCTGGCCAGAAATATCAGGCTGCTGCGTAATTCAGGGTCACCCCATGGCTGACAATGCGTCAGACGAGCGGGGTTTGTGCACGGCGCTGAGTTGCTTCGCCCTCCGGTTAATCAGTGTCCGTCGCAGGTCATGACGCAACAGCACCAGTCCAGCCCCAATCAGAAGAACATCCTTGATAATGAAGCTGTCAATGCGACCCAGCTGCGGCAGAAGGCTCAGGGTGACGATGCCGGTGCCTGCCACCATCAGGGCGCCTGCTGCACCCACTGCCGGCCGGAAAAATCCGGCAATCAGGGCCAGAAGGGTGATATTTTCCACCACGCCGAGTGCGTAGCTGAGCCCCTGAACGCCGAGAGCCGGATACAGCGCACCGAGCCAGGTGCCTGGCAGCAGGTGGTGAAGGGCATTGGCCTCGAAGGCAAACCATTTGTAGGTGCCAAACAGGGCGAAGATGAAAATCACTGACAGCCGCAGAACCATAATGTCCAGGCCTGACGTTTTACGAAGTAACCGGCGCAGTTGTGTCTCGACGTTATTTTTCATGGTGTGTGTCCTTTTATTTTCGTTTTGTGTTTATGCAAACAGCGTGGCGCGGGCATGAACGAAACGGGCCTGCTCAAGCTCAGAAATCAGATAAGCGGCAGCGCCATGTTCAAGGGCTTCGCGGATAACCTCCCGCTCCAGCTCATCCACGGAAGACACCCAGCCAACAGAGAGTGTACGGACCGGTACCAGAGCTGCTTTTTCTTCCTCAGTAAGATCGGATTTGATGATGACCGGTCCATGGGCTTTACGGGTGAAGACAGCGATAACGTCGTTGATAAGTGCTTTCATGATGATGCCCCCTGCATGTCTGTTTTATTGTGTTGTCGTGTTGTTAATATTTATTCTACCTACCAGTAGATAGATTGGCAAGGGGTAACTGGAAATTAAACGCAAGGAAAGTCTTAATGTCTTCTGAGGCCCCCGGAATACAGGCGTTGTCAGCGGTGATTTTTTTGAGTGCTGGCTGCCCCGGTTAAACCGGGGCAGCCACAGGCGTGGCTTTACGGGCGGGAGAGTAGCTGAATAAGCGCGCTCATGGTGCGGGAACAGGCATCATGAGGAGGGATCCGATTGAGCATCAGGGCCCCTTTAATGGCGCTGCCGATGATAATGGCCACGTCAGCCGGCTCAGCAGTAAAAGCCAGTTCACCGCTTTCACGACCCGAAACCAGCACACTGGTCAGGATGCGCAGGTCGGTTTGTGCCAGTCGTGAGGTGGCTTTCTGAAGAGGTTCTTCAAACAGGGCGCTGTCGGACAGCATGGCGTGAATGCCACACATCTGGCCGCTGTCGGCGCATTTGAGAAATGCGTCCATATAACCCTGCAGACGGGCTTTACCCGGTGGCAGCTGTAACAGGGCAGCTTCCAGTTTCAGCAGGCTGGCCTCCTTGTATTCACAATAGGCAAGCCCGAGGTCGGTTTTGGTCTGAAAATGGTAATGGATACTGGCCTTCCGTATTCCCAGACCGTCAGCGAGATCAGCATAGCTGAAGCCCTGGTAGCCGTTCTGCTGGATAAGGGTATCAGTCAGTTCAATCAGACTGTCATGGGTGGACATAATGTTCTCCTGGCACCTGCGGGTGCCTGTTATTCAGACACAACTGCGCCCGGAAACCAGAAGGGTTCCGGGCGCAGTTGCGAGGGTAACGGGTATTCAACGATACAGGACAGCGGTACCGGAAAGTTTATTCATACCGGTGGCACTGGTGATGCGGTAGTGTGTGGCCCCGGCATCAGCGGCTTTCATATCCAGTGAGGCCACCAGGTCATCCAGGGTGGTGAAGCCACCGGAAGAGACCACCCCAATTTTTTGCAGCGATGCTGCTTCGCTGCGGGAAACCATTTGCGGGCTGGCGGCATAGCTCAGTGCGCTGGCGGACAGGGCGATGATGGCAAGGGTGGTTTTGATGATGTTTTTCATGATGACGTTCCTGATGTTCTGTTGTGTGTTTTTGTTTGTGTGTCGTGTTGTTAAAATCAAATATACCAACCAGTAGATAGGTTGGCAAGTGTTAATTGGGGTCCGCTTGGAAAACGAATCTATGGTCACTCCCGTTTTTGCAACACCGATTTTGACGACAAGTTGGCTTG
>OKES01000263.1_pt1 | contig 14026 bp, 10 predicted proteins | sample 1611001 | NCBI WGS metagenome assembly OKES01 (sample SAMN04436703, study PRJEB24849) | human gut metagenome | biome: human gut; feature: NICU; material: stool | host: Homo sapiens | place: USA: Saint Louis, MO | collected 2010-08-11
CCTGTTTCAAAGCCTACGATATTCGCGGCAGGCTGGGCGAAGAGCTGAATGAAGACATTGCGTGGCGCATTGGCCGCGCGTACGGCGAATACTTAAAACCGCAGACCATCGTGCTGGGCGGCGACGTGCGTCTGACCAGTGAATCCCTCAAGCTAGCGCTGGCGAAAGGGCTGCAGGACGCGGGCGTGGACGTGCTGGACATCGGTCTTTCCGGAACCGAAGAGATTTACTTTGCCACCTTCCACCTGGGCGTGGACGGCGGTATTGAAGTGACGGCCAGCCACAATCCGATGGATTACAACGGCATGAAGCTGGTGCGCAAGGGCGCCCGTCCTATCAGCGGCGACACCGGCCTGCGCGACGTGCAGCGTCTGGCGGAAGCCAACGATTTCCCGCCGGTGAACGAGGCGAAGCGCGGCAGTTACAAAAAAATCAACCTGCAGAAAGAGTACATCGACCACCTGCTGGGCTACATCAACGTGGCAAACCTGAAGCCGCTGAAGCTGGTGATTAACTCCGGCAACGGCGCGGCCGGCCCGGTTGTCGATGCCCTTGAAGCGCGCTTTAAAGCACTGAACGTGCCGGTGACCTTCGTCAAAGTGCACAACACCCCGGACGGCAACTTCCCGAACGGTATTCCTAACCCGCTGCTGCCGGAGTGCCGCGACGACACCCGCAACGCGGTGATTGAACACGGCGCGGACATGGGTATCGCCTTTGACGGCGATTTTGACCGCTGCTTCCTGTTCGACGAGAAAGGGCAGTTCATCGAGGGCTACTACATTGTCGGCCTGCTGGCGGAAGCGTTCCTCGAGAAAAACCCTGGCGCGAAGATCATTCATGACCCGCGCCTCTCCTGGAACACCGTCGACGTGGTGTCTGCCGCAGGCGGCACGCCGGTGATGTCCAAAACCGGTCACGCCTTCATCAAAGAGCGCATGCGCGAAGAAGACGCCATCTACGGCGGCGAGATGAGCGCCCATCACTACTTCCGTGACTTTGCCTACTGCGACAGCGGGATGATCCCGTGGCTGCTGGTGACTGAACTGCTGTGCCTGAAGGGGAAAACCCTGGGCGAGCTGGTGCGCGACCGTATGGCGGCGTTCCCGGCGAGCGGAGAGATCAACAGCAAGCTGGCACAGCCTGCCGAGGCGATTGCCCGCGTGGAGCAGCACTTTGCCATCCACGCGCTGGAAATTGACCGTACCGACGGCATCAGCATGGCGTTCCCGCAGTGGCGCTTTAACCTGCGCTCGTCCAATACCGAGCCGGTGGTGCGCCTGAACGTGGAGTCCCGCGCTGACACCGCGCTCATGGAAGCCCGAACGAAGGACATTCTGGCGCTGTTGAATCAGTAATAACTGCCCCTCCCGGTGGGAGGGGGAACCGAATACAGGAACAACGATGACGAATCTAAAAAAACGCGAACGAGCGAGAACGAATGCATCGTTAATCTCTATGGTGCAGCGTTTTTCTGATATCACCATCATGGTCGGTGGATTGTGGGCGGTGTGTCGGATCAGCGGGCTGCCGTTCTTATATATGCATCTGCTGATGGCCCTGATTGCGCTGGTCGTGTTTCAAATGATCGGCGGTATGACCGATTTCTACCGCTCGTGGCGCGGCGTCAAAATGACCACTGAACTGATGCTGCTGCTGCAGAACTGGACCCTGAGCCTGATCTTCAGCGCAGGCCTGGTGGCATTTAGCCATGATTTTGATAATCGCCTCGTGACCTATCTGAGCTGGTATCTGTTGACCAGCGTCGGCATGGTGGTGTGCCGTTCCCTGATCCGCTTTGGCGCGGGTTGGCTGCGCAACCGGGGCTATAACCGTCGCTTCGTGGCGGTGGCAGGCGATCTGCCGGTTGGGAAAGTGCTGCTCGACAGCTTCCGCAAAGAGCCGTGGTTAGGCTTTGAAGTGGTCGGGATTTATCACGACGCAAAGCCTGGCGGCGTGCCTGCCGACTGGGCGGGCAACTACGATCAGCTGATTGACGATGCCAAAGCCGGCAAAATTCACAACGTCTACATCGCCATGCAGATGAAAGACGAATCCCGCATTAAGCAGCTGATGCGCGAGCTGGCGGATACCACCTGTTCAGTGATCCTGATCCCGGACGTGTTTACCTTCAACATTCTTCACTCCCGTATTGAAGAGGTGAACGGGGTGCCGGTCGTACCGCTGTACGACACGCCGCTGTCCGGTATTAACCGCGTGCTGAAGCGTCTGGAAGATATCGTGCTCTCTTCGCTGATTTTGCTGCTCATCTCCCCGGTGCTGTGCTGCATTGCCCTCGCGGTGAAGCTGAGCTCGCCAGGACCGGTTATCTTCCGTCAGACCCGCTACGGCATGGACGGTAAGCCGATTATGGTGTGGAAATTCCGCTCCATGAAGGTGATGGAGAACGACAAAGTCGTGACCCAGGCCACGCAGAACGATCCGCGCGTCACCCGCGTGGGGAACTTCCTGCGCCGCACCTCGCTGGACGAGCTGCCGCAGTTTATCAACGTCTTTACCGGCGGGATGTCGATTGTTGGCCCGCGTCCGCACGCGGTGGCGCATAACGAGCAGTACCGCTCGCTGATTGAAGGCTACATGCTGCGCCATAAGGTGAAGCCGGGCATCACCGGCTGGGCGCAAATCAACGGCTGGCGCGGCGAAACCGACACGCTGGAAAAAATGGAAAAACGCATCGAGTTCGATCTGGAGTACATTCGCGAGTGGAGCCTCTGGTTCGATATCAAGATTGTTTTTCTGACCATTTTCAAAGGTTTCGTGAACAAAGCGGCGTACTAAGATGAGCTTACGTGAAAAAACCATCAGCGGCGCCAAGTGGTCAGCGATGGCGACCATCGTCATCATTGGCCTCGGCCTGGTGCAGATGACGGTGCTGGCGCGCATTATCGATAATCACCAGTTCGGCCTGCTGACCGTCTCGCTGGTGATCATTGCGCTGGCCGATACGCTGTCTGACTTTGGTATCGCCAACTCGATTATCCAGCGCAAAGAGATCAGCCATCTTGAGCTGACCACGCTCTACTGGCTGAACGTGGGGCTGGGGATTTTCGTGTTTGTGCTGGTGTTCCTGCTGAGCGATACCATCGCCAGCGTGCTGCACAACCCGGATCTCGCCCCGCTGATGCGTACGCTGTCGTTTGCGTTCGTGGTGATCCCCCACGGGCAACAGTTCCGCGCGCTGATGCAGAAAGAGCTGGAGTTCAACAAGATCGGCATGATCGAGACCAGCGCCGTGCTGGCGGGCTTTACCTTTACCGTCGTGAGCGCCCATTTCTGGCCGCTGGCGATGACCGCCATCCTCGGTTACCTGGTGAACTCTGCCGTGCGCACGCTGCTGTTCGGCTACTTTGGGCGTAAAATTTACCGCCCGGGACTGCATTTCTCTCTTGCATCCGTCTCGTCCAACCTGCGCTTTGGCGCGTGGCTGACGGCGGACAGCATTATCAACTACGTGAACACCAACCTTTCGACGCTGGTGCTGGCACGTATTCTCGGCGCGAGCGTGGCGGGGGGCTACAACCTGGCCTACAACGTCGCGGTGGTGCCGCCGATGAAGCTGAACCCAATAATCACCCGCGTGCTGTTCCCGGCGTTTGCCAAGATTCAGGACGACACCGAAAAGCTGCGCATTAACTTTTACAAGCTGCTTTCGGTAGTGGGGATCATCAACTTCCCGGTGCTGCTGGGGCTGATGGTGGTGTCCAGCAACGTCGTGCCGCTGGTGTTTGGTGAGAAATGGAACGGCATCATCCCGATCCTGCAGCTGCTGTGCGTGGTGGGGCTGCTGCGCTCCGTGGGGAACCCGATTGGGTCCCTGCTGATGGCAAAAGCGCGCGTGGACATCAGCTTTAAGTTCAACGTGTTCAAAACCTTCCTGTTTATTCCGGCAATTATCGTCGGCGGGCACATGGCGGGCGCTATTGGCGTCACGCTGGGCTTCCTGCTGGTGCAGATCGTCAATACCGTTCTGAGCTACTTCATCATGATTAAACCGGTGCTGGGCTCAAGCTACCGTCAGTACATCCTGAGCCTGTGGCTGCCGTTCTATCTCTCATTGCCGACCCTGGCGGTGAGCTACGGCCTGGGCATTATCCTCAGCGGGCATCTGCCGCTGGCCGCGCTGCTGGCGGTGCAGGTTGCCGCGGGTGCGCTGGCATTTGGCGTGATGATTGTGCTGTCGCGCAATGCGCTCGTGGTTGAGATGAAGCGCCAGTTTTGCCGTAACGAAAAAATGAAAACGCTGCTTCGCGCAGGCTAGTTATTTAAGAGGCCATTATGAAATTATTAATTCTTGGCAACCATACCTGCGGCAACCGTGGCGACAGCGCCATCCTGCGCGGTTTACTGGATGCAATTAACACCCTTAAGCCTGAGACCGAAGTGGACGTGATGAGCCGTTATCCTGTCAGCTCATCCTGGTTACTGAACCGCCCGGTGATGGGCGACCCGCTCTACAGCCAGATGAAACAGCACAACAACGCCGCGGGCGTGATGGGTCGCGTGAAAAAAGTGCTGCGTCGTCGCTACCAGCATCAGGTGCTGCTTTCCCGGGTGACCGATACCGGTAAGCTGCGCAACATCGCCATCGCGCAGGGCTTTACCGACTTTGTTCGTCTGCTGTCCGGCTATGACGCCATTATTCAGGTCGGCGGTTCGTTCTTCGTCGATCTCTACGGCGTGCCGCAGTTTGAGCATGCGCTTTGTACGTTCATGGCGAAAAAGCCGCTGTTTATGATTGGCCACAGCGTGGGGCCTTTCCAGGATCCGCAGTTTAACCAGCTGGCGAACTATGTGTTTGGCCACTGCGATGCCCTGATCCTGCGTGAGTCGGTCAGCCTTGACATGATGAAGCGCAGCGAGATTGACACGTCGAAAGTTGAGCACGGCGTGGATACCGCCTGGCTCGTGGATCACCAGGACGACAGCTTCCAGCCGAGCTACGCGGTGCAGCACTGGCTCGGCGTTACGGCGAAACAGAAAACCGTCGCGATCACCCTGCGCGAGCTGGCGCCATTCGATAAACGTTTAGGCACGACGCAGGCGGCGTATGAGCAAGCGTTCGCCGACGTGGTGAACCGCGTGCTGGACAGCGGGTACCAGGTGCTGGCGCTATCCACCTGTACCGGTATCGACAGCTACAACAAAGATGACCGCATGGTGGCGCTCAACCTGCGCAACCTGGTGAACGATCCGTCCCGCTATCACGTGGTGATGGACGAGCTGAACGACCTGGAGATGGGCAAACTGCTCTCCGCCTGCGACCTGACCGTGGGCACCCGACTGCACTCGGCCATTATCTCCATGAACTTTGGCACGCCAGCCATCGCTATTAACTACGAGCACAAGTCCGCCGGGATTATGCAGCAGCTCGGTATGCCGGAAATGGCGGTGGATATTCGTCATCTGCTGGACGGATCGCTCGGCGCCATGGTGGGGGACACGCTCGGCCAGCTGCCTGCGATCAATGAACGTCTGGCGGTGGCGGTGAAAGCCGAGCGCGAGAAGGGCATTGGGATGGTGAAATCGGTGCTCGATCGCGTACGGGAGGGGAAATGAAGGTTGGTTTCTTCTTACTGAAATTTCCACTGTCGTCCGAAACGTTTGTTCTGAACCAAATCACCGCGTTTATCGATATGGGATATGACGTGGAGATTATCGCCCTGCAAAAGGGCGATACCCAAAACACCCATGCGGCGTATACCCAGTATGGGCTGGAGGCAAAAACCCGCTGGCTGCAGGACGAGCCGTCCGGGAAGCTGAGCAAGCTGCGCCACCGCGCCAGCCAGACCTTACGTGGGATCCATCGCGCGTCGACGTGGCGGGCGCTGAACGTTTCCCGCTATGGGTCGGAATCACGCAATTTAATTCTCTCGGCCATCTGCGGGCAAACGGCGCAGCCGTATCGTGCTGACGTGTTTATCGCCCACTTTGGCCCGGCAGGCGTGACCGCCGCGAAGTTACGCGAACTGGGCGTGATTGACGGTAAAATTGCGACCATTTTCCACGGTATCGACATCTCCAGCCGTGAAGTGCTGAACCATTATACGCCGGAGTACCAGCAGCTTTTCCGCCGCGGCGACATGATGCTGCCCATCAGCGAACTGTGGGCCGGACGCCTGAAAAGCATGGGCTGCCCGGGAGAGAAAATTGCCGTGTCGCGCATGGGCGTGGATTTAACGCGCTTTACCCGCCGTCCGGTGAAGGTGCCGGGCAAGCCGCTGCAGATCATCTCCGTCGCGCGTCTGACCGAGAAGAAAGGCCTGCATGTGGCGATTGAAGCCTGCCGCCAGCTGAAAGCGCGCGGGGTGGATTTCCACTACCGCATTCTCGGGATTGGGCCGTGGGAGCGTCGTCTGCGCACGCTGATCGAACAGTATCAGCTGGAAGATGTCGTAGAGATGCCGGGCTTCAAGCCGAGCCACGAGGTCAAGGCGATGCTCGATGAGGCAGATGTGTTCCTGCTGCCTTCCGTAACGGGAGCCGATGGCGATATGGAGGGCATTCCGGTGGCGCTGATGGAGGCGATGGCCGTCGGGATACCGGTGGTCTCGACCATTCACAGTGGGATCCCGGAGCTGATTAAGTCTGACCATTCCGGCTGGCTGGTGCCGGAGAATAACGCCATGGCGCTCGCCGATCGCTTAGCTGCCTTCAGCGATATCGACCAGCAGGCGCTGGAGCCCGTGCTCCATAATGCCCGACAAAAAGTTGAAGCCGATTTTAACCAGCAGGTGATTAACCGTCAGTTAGCCAGCCTGCTGCAAACGTTGTAACGCCGAGGATGTATGCTGAAAAAGATTACCCGACGCACCTTTGTCTCGTCTCTGTCCGTTCTGGCGGCTACGCCGCTGCTGTCGTCCCGGATTGCGCGGGCGGCGAGTGGAAGAACGGTCTCTGTTAATCAGTACAATAACAACGACTGGATCGCGGCCTTTAAGCAGGCGTTTAATGACGGGGACACGGTCGTTGTCCCTGCCGGGCTGACCTGTGAAAACATCAACACGGGTATTTTCATTCCCGACGGTAAAAAGCTGCTGATTCGCGGGGCGTTAACCGGCAATGGCCGCGGCCGCTTTGTTCTGCAGGAAGGCAGCAAGGTGGTAGGCGAAGGCGCTGGCCGCACGGAGAACATTACGCTCGACGTTCGCGGCTCTAACTGCGTCATCAAAGGGCTGGCCATGAGCGGTTTTGGCCCTGTGACGCAAATCTACATCGGCGGTAAGAAACCGAGCGTGATGCGCAATCTGGTAATTGATAACATCAGCGTGAGTCAGGCCAACTACGCCATCCTGCGCCAGGGTTTCCACAACCAGGTGGACGGCGCCCGCATCACCAACAGCAAATTTAGCCATCTGCAGGGCGATGCGATCGAATGGAACGTCGCCATCAACGATCGCAATATCCTGATCTCCGATCATGTCATCGACAACATCAACTGCACCAACGGCAAGATCAACTGGGGCATCGGCATTGGCCTTGCCGGGAGCACCTACGACAACGACTACCCGGAAAAGCAAACCGTTAAGAACTTCGTGGTGGCCAACATCACCGGCAGCAACTGTCGTCAGCTGGTGCATGTGGAAAACGGGAAGCACTTTGTTATCCGCAATATTAAGGCCAAAAATATCACCCCAGACTTCAGTAAAAAGGCGGGAATAGACAACGCCACGGTGGCGATTTATGGCTGTGATAATTTCATTATTGATAATGTCGACATGGTCAACAGCGCGGGAATGTTAATCGGCTATGGGGTGATAAAAGGTGATTATTTGTCCATTCCGCAGAACTTCAAGCTCAATAATATTCATCTCGATAACCGCCAGCTCGCCTATAAATTGCGCGGAATACAGATTTCATCCGGTAATGCGACGTCGTTTGTGGCGATTACCAATGTGGAAATGCAGCGCGCAACGCTGGAACTGCACAACAAGCCTCAGCACCTTTTCTTACGTAATATCAATGTGATGCAGGAAGCTGCCGTGGGTCCTGCCCTGAAGATCAACTTCGATCTGCGCAAAGATGTAAGAGGTAAATTTATGGCGAAAGACGAGACGCTGCTTTCGCTGGCGAACATCAAAGCTGTGAACGAGAAGGGGCAAAGCTCGGTGGATATTGACCGGGTCGACCAGCAGGTGGTGAATGTGGAAAGACTGAACTTTGCGCGGCCGCACAGATAATCGACAATAATCTGTTTTAAGACGATTCCTGGCATATAAGCGCGATCGAATCAGATTACAACTACAGAAATATGTGATGCTAAGGCGTAACATTGCTTCAGGATTACGGCAAATCATGCTGGCGAAAACAGGTTTAAGAGCTATAATTCGTCAACCATTTTAAGGTGGAAGAAATAATGATTAATTTGAAAGCAGTCATTCCGGTAGCAGGCCTGGGCATGCATATGCTGCCCGCCACAAAAGCCATTCCTAAAGAGATGCTGCCGATCGTCGATAAGCCAATGATTCAGTACATTGTCGACGAGATAGTTGCTGCAGGGATCAAAGAAATCGTCCTGGTTACGCACTCGTCCAAGAATGCGGTAGAAAACCACTTCGACACCTCTTACGAACTCGAAGCGCTGCTTGAGCAGCGCGTTAAGCGTCAGCTGCTGGCGGAAGTGCAGTCTATTTGTCCGCCGGGCGTGACCATCATGAACGTGCGTCAGGCGCAGCCGCTGGGTCTGGGTCACTCTATTCTGTGTGCCCGTCCGGTGGTGGGTGATAACCCGTTCATCGTTGTGCTGCCGGATATCATTATTGATAACGCGTCTGCCGATCCGCTGCGATACAACCTGGCGGCAATGGTGGCACGTTTCAACGAAACGGGCCGCAGCCAGGTGCTGGCGAAGCGCATGAAAGGCGACCTCTCCGAGTACTCCGTAATTCAGACGAAAGAAGCGCTGGAAACGGAAGGGCAGGTGAGCCGCATCGTGGAGTTCATCGAAAAACCGGATCAGCCGCAGACGCTGGATTCTGACCTGATGGCGGTGGGCCGTTATGTTCTGAACGCGGATATCTGGGCCGAGCTGGAAAAAACTGAGCCAGGCGCCTGGGACCGTATTCAGCTCACCGACGCGATTGCTGAGCTGGCGAAGAAGCAGTCTGTCGATGCGATGCTGATGACCGGCGAGAGCTATGACTGCGGTAACAAAATGGGCTATATGCAGGCGTTCGTGAACTATGGACTGCGTAACCTGAAGGAAGGGGCGAAGTTCAGAACCCGTATTGAGAAGTTGCTGGCAAACGACTGATATTCCTGCCACGATTTGAACAAGCGGCAGTCATTATTTTGGTGTGTTGATCTCTAACCGAAATGATGACTGCCGTTTTTTGTTATAAATTAAAGGATTACATAGGGTTATCTGATTTAAATCTGGCCCACTTTTTAGTGATTTGTACTTGTTTCTGAGGTCGTTTAGGACGACAATTAACGCCAGTTTTTGTCTGTATCCAGACAAGAAAAATCATTTAATCAAACATCGCTCAGTGCACTGGTAGCTGTTAAGCCAGGGGCGGTAGCGTGCTCAATTTCTGGAATCGTTAATAAATTCTCAGGTTTCAGAACGCAGTATCCAGGCATATACCCTAGACGGAACAGATAACGTGAAAATTCTTGTGACGGGTGGGGCCGGCTTTATCGGCTCAGCAGTTGTACGACATATTATTAAAAATACCCAGGACGACGTCGTCAATGTGGACAAGCTGACCTATGCCGGCAACCTTGAGTCGCTTAGTGAAGTCAGCGACAGCGACCGCTATGTTTTTGAGCATGCGGACATTTGTGACAAAGATGCCATGGATCGCATTTTCGCAAAGCATAAGCCTGACGCAGTGATGCACCTGGCCGCTGAAAGTCACGTCGATCGCTCTATTAATGGCCCGGCAGCGTTTATCGAAACGAATATCGTCGGCACTTATGTGCTTCTGGAAGCCGCTCGTGCGTACTGGTCAACGTTGGATGAGCTGGCGAAGAAAGCGTTTCGTTTCCATCACATCTCTACCGACGAAGTGTATGGTGATTTACCGCATCCGGATGAGCATCCGGCATCAACTGAGCTGCCACTCTTCACTGAAACTACCGCGTATGCACCAAGCAGCCCGTATTCCGCGTCGAAAGCCTCCAGTGACCATCTCGTGCGTGCCTGGCTGCGTACCTACGGTTTCCCGACCATTGTCACCAACTGTTCAAATAACTACGGCCCGTACCATTTCCCGGAAAAACTGATCCCGCTGGTTATCCTGAATGCGCTGGACGGTAAAGCACTGCCTATTTATGGGAAGGGTGACCAGATTCGTGACTGGCTGTATGTAGAAGATCATGCCCGTGCACTCTACACCGTTGTCACTCAAGGGAAACCTGGGGAAACGTATAACATTGGCGGACATAACGAGAAGCAGAACCTGGACGTGGTCCATACGATTTGCGATCTGCTTGATGAGATAGTGCCTAAAGAGGGGTCATATCGCGATCAGATTACGTATGTTGCTGACCGTCCGGGTCATGACCGTCGTTACGCGATTGATGCGCACAAAATTGGCGTTGAACTGGGCTGGAAGCCTGAGGAGACGTTTGAAAGCGGAATTCGTAAGACGGTGGAATGGTATCTGAGCAATCAGAATTGGGTTAACAACGTGAAAAGTGGTGCTTATAAAAGTTGGATCGAGCAGAACTACGGGGAACGTTAATAATGAATATTCTTCTGTTCGGTAAAACAGGCAGGTGGGGTGGGGACTCCAGCGTGCGCTTGCTCCATTAGGTAGTTTGATTGCGGTAGATGTTCATTCGGAACAGTATTGCGGGGACTTTAGCAATCCGGAAGGGATCGCTGGAACCGTTCGTGCAATTAAACCCGATATCATTGTTAATGCGGCGGCACATACAGCAGTCGATAAGGCTGAATCTGAGGCGGATTTTGTCAGGCTGCTAAACGCAAATAGCGTTGAAGCTATAGCCAAAGAAGCAGCAAAAATAGACGCATGGGTTATTCACTACTCTACCGACTATGTATTCCCAGGTGACGGTGAGAAGCCATGGCGTGAAACGGATTCGACTGCTCCGCTGAATATATACGGTGAGACAAAGCTCGAAGGTGAAAGAGTTTTGCAGCCGCATTGTCCTAAGCATCTTATTTTCCTTACCAGTTGGGTATATGGGGGAAGGGCAACAATTTCTCTAAAACGATGATGCGGCTCGCAAAAGAGCGTCAAGAACACTCCGTAATCAACGATCAAGTTGGTGCCCCAACAGGCGCTAAGTTGTTAGCCGACTGCACAACTCACGCTTGAACACAGAGAAGTCTAGGGCGAACTTCGGTCTTGTACTCCGTTCCTGGGATATCGGCGTAAAACGGATGCTTACCGAGCTTTTTACGACATAATCAATTTAATGAGATAAATGCCCTTATATGGGCATTTGGTTTTAATAGAGAAAAAATGATGGCTACGCGTAAAGGTATTATTCTGGCCGGTGGTTCTGGAACTCGTCTGTACCCTGTGACCATGGCGGTGAGTAAACAACTACTGCCAATTTATGACAAACCAATGATTTACTATCCGCTGTCAACACTCATGCTGGCAGGGATAAAAGATATTCTTATTATCAGCACTCCACAAGATACACCACGTTTTGAACAATTGCTAGGTGATGGCAACCAGTGGGGACTGAATCTGCAATATAAAGTACAGCCAAACCCAGATGGCCTCGCACAGGCATTTATCATCGGTGAAGAGTTTATCGGCGATGACAGCTGCGCTTTGGTATTGGGTGACAATATTTTCTACGGGCATGACCTGCCGAAGCAGCTTGAAGCTGCAGTAAATAAAGATGATGGTGCAACAGTCTTTGCCTATCATGTTAATGTTCCTGAGCGCTATGGTGTGGTGGAGTTTGATAAGAACGGCACCGTAATCAGTCTGGAAGAAAAACCGTTAGAACCGAAGAGTAATTACGCCGTTACAGGCCTGTATTTCTATGATAATGACGTGGTTGAAATGGCAAAAAATCTGAAGCCGTCTGCACGTGGTGAGTTAGAAATTACGGATATTAACCGTATTTATCTTGAGCAAGGGCGTTTATCTGTTGCGATGATGGGGCGCGGATACGCGTGGTTGGATACGGGGACTCATCAGAGTCTGATAGAAGCAAGTAATTTTATTGCGACAATTGAAGAGCGCCAGGGATTGAAGGTTTCCTGTCCTGAAGAGATTGCATTTCGAAAAGGTTTTATTGATGCTGAGCAAGTAAGAAAATTAGCAGCTCCACTAATAAAGAATAATTATGGGCAGTATCTTTATAAAATGGTGAAGGATTCAAATTAATGAATGTGATTAAAACTGAAATTGAAGATGTACTAATTCTGGAGCCAAAAGTATTTGCTGATGATAGAGGTTTCTTTTATGAGAGTTTTAATCAGTCAGCATTTTAAGATATTCTAGGCTATCCAGTCAGCTTTGTTCAAGACCACTACTCACGGTGATCAAAAAATGTACTCAGAGGGCTTCACTTTCAATGCGGGGAGCACGCACAAGATAAACTTGTACGGTGCATTCAAGGAGCATTTTTTGATGTTGCCGTTGATATTCGACCTAATTCTGTATCCTTTTGTAAATGGGTTGGTGCTGTGATTTCAAATGATAATAAGCAGCAGTTGTGTATACCAAAAGGGTTTGCTCATGGCTTTTTGGTTCTGTCTGATATCGTTGAATTTCAATATAAAACTACAAACTATTATCATCCAGAAAGCTATTTTTCATGAATGTTTTATTAACTGGATGCGTGATTGTCATTGTTCAGTTGATAAAGACATTATTGCAATCGATGGAAAAACACTCCGGCACTCTAATGACAAAAATCGTCGCAGGGGAGCAATTCATGTTATTTGTGCGTTCTCGACAATGCACAGTCTGGTCCTCGGGCAACTCAAGACGGAAGAATAATCCAATCAGATTATAGCCATACCGGAACTCCTTAACATTGCAGAGAAGAAAAGATTCAGTACTTGGGGGGCTGTGTTTCGTAATCTTGCCCCAGATCTGCTGTCGTTCGCCGTATAATAAATAATACTCAAGACAACGTAATTAATGTTGATAAATTAACGTATGCGGGTAACCTCGAATCACTTATCGATATTGCGAATGACGAACGCTATTTTTTTTGAGCATGCAGATATATGTGACTCAGAAGACATTACTCGTATCTTCAATGAACATCAACCAGATGCCGTTATGCATCTGCTGCTTAGAGTCATGTGGATCATTCTATCACGGGACCTGCTGCCTTTATTGAAACGACTATCGTAGGGACTTATGTTCTTTTAGAAACAGCCCATCAATACTGGTCTTCACTGGATAGTGCTAAAAATGGGACATTCCGTTTTCATCATATCTCTACTGACGAAGTTTATGGAGACTTGCCACATCCGGATGAGATGTCGCAGGGAATTATTGTTCCTCTCTTTACTGAACAAACTGCCTATGCGCCGAGTCAATCCATATTCGTTCCCTAAATTATGGACTGTATCTCTTGAAGACGATTAAGGGTTATCAATAAAATTATTGTAATCAAAACAGAAATTCCTGATTGAGCCTTCATCATCAGAAAATATAAATAGCCATAAATGTTGAATCTGAAATTTATCAAAAGGTAATATTAAATGTACGATTATTTAATCGTTGGTGCTGGATTGTATGGTGCGGTATGTGCTCAAAAATTGAGTGAAGCAGGGAAAAAAGTTCTTGTTATCGAACGACGCTCCCATATTGCTGGCAACATTTATACAGAAAATGTAAATGGGATTAACGTACATAAATACGGGGCACACATATTTCATACAAACGATAAAGAAATTTGGGATTACGTCAATTCTTTTGTAGAATTTAATCGCTTCACCAATTCTCCCATTGCTAATTATAAAGGTGAATTATATAATTTACCGTTTAATATGAATACATTCCATTCATTATGGGGAGTGAAAAAACCGGTTGAAGCAAAAGAAAAAATCGAACAA
>OKES01000265.1_pt1 | contig 13981 bp, 8 predicted proteins | sample 1611001 | NCBI WGS metagenome assembly OKES01 (sample SAMN04436703, study PRJEB24849) | human gut metagenome | biome: human gut; feature: NICU; material: stool | host: Homo sapiens | place: USA: Saint Louis, MO | collected 2010-08-11
ATACCGAATCTTCATTTACTGAATCATTCTCAGAATATAAGTAAACAGGATACTTCCCTGAAACAATGGCTATCTCATTCATCAAACACCTATACGCCATCAATGTTGTTAGTTTCAGATGACAATATTGAGTTCAGTCGCTTCCCGGAATTCTACAATGAGCGAAGAAACGCCCTGAAGCAAAGACTACTGAATCGGGTATTTCTTACAACAAAAATAGATTCATCACCATCCACAATGGATACGGATGAAGAAATTCTCACCGACTGAACGTTCAGCCCCGATAGTATTGGGGCTTCAGTATTTATCGTCAGCACAACGTTTCTACTGGCCTGACTGAAAGAGTGTTGGCTACACAACCGGGCAAACGAACTCTCAGTGCAAGGCATGACATACAAAGCCTGTCATCAATATGAAATTGCGATAAAATCGGGCCAATAACAGTACTTAAGAATCATACAACAGGATACAAAATGACAAGCCTTCAGCAGCGTGCAGAGCTACACCGCCAAATCTGGGCCATTGCCAATGATGTCAGAGGCTCCGTAGATGGATGGGATTTTAAACAGTATGTACTCGGTGCACTTTTCTACCGCTTCATCAGTGAGAATTTTTCCAGCTACATGGAAGCAGGGGATGAGAGCATACATTATGCAGCACTTGATGACAGCATCATTACCGATGACATCAAAGACGATGCCATCAGGACTAAAGGTTATTTCATCTACCCGAGCCAGCTGTTCTGCAACGTTGCCGCTAAAGCGAACACCAACGACAGGCTGAATGCTGATTTAAACAGTATCTTCGTCGCTATAGAAAGCTCTGCCTACGGCTACCCGTCGGAGGCCGACATCAAAGGCCTGTTCGCCGATTTCGATACGACCAGCAATCGACTGGGTAACACAGTTAAAGACAAAAACAGCCGTCTTGCCGCGGTTCTGAAAGGCGTTGAAGGGCTTAACCTGGGGAATTTTAACGAGCACCAGATTGACCTGTTTGGTGATGCCTACGAGTTCCTGATTTCTAACTATGCGGCAAATGCCGGTAAGTCTGGCGGGGAGTTCTTCACACCTCAGCACGTCTCTAAGCTGATTGCTCAGCTTGCGATGCACGGTCAGACTCACGTCAACAAAATCTATGACCCTGCCGCTGGCTCTGGTTCACTGCTGCTTCAGGCGAAGAAGCACTTTGATAACCATATCATTGAAGAAGGTTTTTATGGTCAGGAGATAAATCATACAACCTTTAACCTGGCGCGTATGAACATGTTCCTGCACAACATCAACTACGACAAATTTGATATCAGACTGGGGAATACCCTGACTGAGCCTCACTTTGGCGATGAAAAACCGTTCGATGCGATTGTCTCTAACCCGCCGTACTCGGTTAAGTGGATTGGCAGTGACGACCCGACCCTGATTAACGATGAGCGCTTTGCCCCGGCTGGCGTTCTGGCCCCCAAATCAAAAGCTGACTTCGCCTTTGTACTACATGCACTGAATTATCTTTCGGCCAAAGGTCGTGCTGCGATTGTCTGCTTCCCGGGTATTTTTTACCGTGGCGGCGCGGAGCAGAAAATCCGTCAGTATCTGGTTGACAATAACTATGTCGAAACCGTGATTTCACTGGCTCCGAACCTGTTCTTTGGCACCACTATTGCCGTCAATATTCTGGTGTTGTCTAAACATAAAACAGATACAAAAGTTCAGTTTATTGACGCCAGCGAACTATTCAAAAAAGAGACCAACAACAATATCCTGACCGATGCCCATATCGAACAGATTATGCAGGTATTTGCCAGCAAGGAAGATGTTGCTCATCTGGCGAAATCAGTCGCGTTTGAGACCGTTGTTGCTAATGACTATAACCTGTCGGTGAGCAGCTATGTTGAAGCGAAAGATACTCGCGAAATTATCGATATCGCTGAGTTGAATGCAGAGCTGAAAATCACGGTCAGCAAAATCGACCAGTTGCGTAAAGATATTGATGCGATTGTGGCTGAAATTGAAGGCTGCGAGGTGCAGAAATGAGCGAGTTAAGTTATCTGGAAAAATTGCTGGATGGGGTTGAGGTTGAGTGGTTGTCACTGGGAGAGCTTGGCGATTTCATACGTGGCAATGGACTACAGAAAAAAGATTTCGTTGAAAGTGGTTTTCCAGCAATACATTACGGTCAGATTTATACAAGGTATGGGTTATCAGCTGATAAAACATTTACTTAAGTGCTTCCAGAACTAGCCAATAAGCTGAGAAAGGCTCAAAAAAATGACTTATTGCTAGCAACAACATCAGAAAACGATGAAGATGTAGTAAAACCTTTAGCCTGGCTTGGCGATAACGTTGCTATTTCCGGAGATATGATGTTATTTCGCCACGAGCAAAATGTTAAATATCTCGCCTATTTCTTCCAGTCCGAAATATTTCAAACACAAAAAATGAAATATATTACTGGAGCTAAAGTCCGACGGGTTTCCAGTGGCGATTTATCTAAAATTAAAATTCCAATTCCCAGTTCAAACAATCCAGAAAAATCCCTTGCCATCCAGTCTGAAATCGTCCGAATTCTGGATAAATTTACTGCTCTTACAGCTAAGCTTACAGCTGAGCTTACAGCTGAGCTTACCATGCGTAAAAAACAGTACAACTACTATCGTGATAAATTGCTGAGTTTTGAAGAGGGTGGGGTTGAGTGGAAGACATTGGGTGAGATTGTGAAGATGCGTGCAGGGCAGCATATTTCGGCGAGAAATATAGTAGATGGGAAAGAAGGAGATTTTGTATATCCTTGTTTTGGCGGAAACGGTATTCGTGGTTACGTTAAAGAAAAAAGTCATGATGGGGAACATCTATTAATAGGGCGACAAGGTGCTCTGTGTGGCAATGTCCAAAGAATGAAAGGTCAGTTCTACGCTACAGAACATGCAGTTGTAGTCTCAGCCATGCAGGGGATTGATATTGACTGGGCATTTCATATGTTAACAACAATGAATCTAAATCAATATGCGTCGAAATCTGCACAGCCGGGTCTTGCTGTGGGGAAATTGCAGGAATTGAAATTATTAGTGCCTTCCATAGAGCGTCAGAAATATATTGCTAAAATTCTGGACAAATTCGACACATTGACAAGCTCCATCACCGAAGGCTTACCCCGTGAAATAGAACTACGCCAGAAGCAGTACGAGTACTATCGTGATTTACTGTTCAGCTTCCCGAAACCAGAAACCGCCAGCAACTGACAGGCATTGATACCGTTAGGGTATGCTTTCACCCGCCCGGTATCAGGCTTTAGGAATACCGGAAGATGCTTCTGATACCCTTCCGGACTTTGCCAGATGACGCACAGGATGCACCATGACACAACAGACACACACCATTGCTGAATCCAATAACTTTATCGTCCTTGATAAATACACCAAAGTTCTGGATACCGGTGACAGCTACCAGAGCGAATCGGACCTTGAGCGGGCGCTGATTCAGGACCTTCTTAATCAGGGCTATGAGTTTATCTCCGTTAAGTCACCGACTGCGATGCTGGCGAATGTGCGGGACCAGCTTCAGCGTCTTAATGGTGTGGTGTTTAACGAAAGTGAATGGCGGCGCTTCGCAGAGCAGTATCTGGATAGCCCCAGTGACAGCAGCCTGGACAAAACCCGTAAAATCCATATCGACTATATCTGTGATTTTACTTTTGATGATGGTCGTCTGGAAAACATCTATCTGATAGATAAAAAGAACCTGCTGCGCAATAAGGTGCAGGTCATTCAGCAGTTTGAGCAGACAGGTTCACACGCTAACCGTTATGACGTCACCATTCTGGTCAACGGCCTGCCACTGGTGCAAATCGAACTCAAAAAGCGCGGCGTGGCGATTCGTGAAGCCTTTAACCAGATACACCGTTACAGCAAGGAAAGCTTTAACAGCGATAACTCCCTGTTTAAATACCTGCAACTCTTCGTAATTTCCAACGGGACTGATACCCGGTACTTTGCCAGTACCACTAAGCGGGATAAAAACAGCTTTGATTTCACCATGAACTGGGCGAAATCGGATAACACCCTGATAAAGGACCTGAAGGACTTTACCGCCACTTTCTTCCAGAAGCATACCCTGCTGAATGTCCTGTTTAATTACAGCGTGTTTGACAGCAGCCAGACGCTGCTCGTCATGCGCCCCTATCAGATTGCCGCCACCGAGCGCATTCTCTGGAAAATCAACAGCTCTTTTAAAGCGAAGAACTGGTCAAAACCCGAAAGCGGTGGATTTATCTGGCATACCACAGGGTCAGGAAAAACCCTGACCAGCTTTAAGGCCGCACGTCTGGCTACGGAACTGGACTTTATTGATAAAGTCTTCTTCGTGGTCGACAGGAAAGACCTCGATTACCAGACCATGAAGGAGTACCAGCGCTTCTCTCCGGACAGTGTCAATGGTTCGGATAATACAGCAGGCCTCAGAAGAAACCTGGATAAGGACGATAACAAAATCATCGTCACAACCATTCAGAAACTCAATAACCTGATGAAAGCCGAAGCTGACCTGCCCGTCTATCAGCAGCAGGTGGTGTTTATCTTTGATGAGTGTCACCGCAGCCAGTTTGGTGAGGCCCAGAAAAACCTCAAAAAGAAATTCAGACGCTTTTATCAGTTTGGTTTTACCGGTACGCCTATTTTCCCGGAAAATGCACTGGGGGCAGAAACCACCGCAAGCGTCTTCGGGCGTGAATTACATTCTTACGTAATTACTGATGCGATTCGTGATGAAAAAGTGCTGAAGTTTAAGGTGGACTATAACGATGTCCGCCCACAGTTTAAGTCTCTTGAAACGGAAACAGACGAGAAAAAACTCAGCGCGGCTGAAAACCAACAGGCATTTTTGCACCCCCTGCGTATCCAGGAAATAACGCAATACATTCTCAATAACTTCCGGCAGAAAACGCACCGAACCTTCCCGGGAGCTAAGGGCTTTAACGCCATGTTAGCAGTTAGCAGCGTGGACGCGGCGAAAGCTTATTACACGACGTTTAAAATGCTACAGGAAGAAGCAGAGAAGAAATCTGGCAGCTATAAACGCCTTCGGGTTGCAACCATCTTCTCCTTTGCTGCAAATGAAGAGCAAAGCGCCATTGGTGATATTACTGACGAAAGCTTTGATACCAGCGCGATGAACAGTAGTGCGAAGGAATTTCTGGATGCAGCCATTGATGACTATAACGCCTGCTTTAAAACCAATTTCAGCACTGACAGTAACGGTTTCCAGAACTACTACCGCGATTTAGCTCAACGAGTGAAAAATCAGGATATTGACCTTCTCATCGTGGTGGGAATGTTCTTAACCGGCTTTGATGCTCCGACGCTCAATACTCTGTTCGTTGACAAAAACCTGCGTTATCACGGTCTGATGCAGGCATTCTCACGCACCAACCGTATCTATGATGCAACCAAAACCTTCGGCAATATCGTGACTTTCAGGGACCTGGAGCGTCCGACCATTGATGCCATCACTCTTTTTGGCGACAAAAACACCAAGAATGTGGTGCTGGAAAAAAGCTACGAAGAGTACATGCAGGGCTTTACCGATGCGGCAACCGGTGAGGCTAAACGAGGTTTTATGGCTGTTGTTTCGGAGCTGGAGCAGCGCTTCCCTGACCCTGCCAGTATCGACAGTGAAAAAGAGAAAAAAGCCTTCGTCAAACTGTTTGGTGAATATCTGCGGGCAGAAAACATCCTGCAAAACTATGATGAATTTGCCACGCTGAAAGCCCTGCAGAAGGTTGATATTAGTGACCCGGAAGCGGTAGAAACCTTTAAAGCAGAGCACTATGTGGATGATGAAAAATTTGCTGAATTACAAACCATTCGTCTCCCGGCAGAACGTAAAGTTCAGGACTATCGCTCAGCATACAATGATATCCGGGACTGGCAGCGACGCGAAAAAGCAGCAAACGACAGGGATAAATCAACCACAGACTGGGATGACGTGGTGTTTGAAATTGACCTGCTGAAGTCGCAGGAAATTAACCTGGATTACATCCTTGGTCTGATTTTCGACCACAATCGTCAGAAAAAAGGTAAAGAAGCCCTGACTGAAGAGGTCAGACGCTTAATCCGCTCAAGTCTGGGCAACCGTGCCAAAGAAGGTCTGATTGTTGACTTTATTCAGCAAACTAACCTTGATGACATGCCGGACAAGGCCAGTATCATTGATGCATTCTTTACCTATGCTCAGCGTGAACAGCAACGGGAAGCAGAGGCGTTGATTAAGGAAGAAAACCTCAATGAAGAGGCTGCAAGGCGCTATATCCGCACATCACTCAAACGGGAGTATGCTACCGAAAATGGCACTGAGCTAAATGAGACGCTACCAAAGCTCAGTCCGCTGAATCCTCAGTACAAAACGAAAAAGCAGACCGTATTCCAGAAAATTGGGGCGTTTATCGAAAAATTTAAAGGGGTTGGAGGACACCTCTAGATGCCAGATAACAGAGCAATGCGCTACCGCAATTTATAGGTAAGATTGTATCTTTTAAACTGCGTCAGACCTGTTATGATCGATGAAGCGCTGGTTAATGTTAATGCTAACTGGATGAATTTTTACCGCACATTCAAAGGATTAGCATCCAGAACTTAAAGAAACCAGTGCTTGATTTTGGATGGTAAAGTACTGAATGGATGTATCACAGGAGAATACTTATGAGCGTAACTATAAAAGACGATCGACTCAGGACTATCGCGACCTTTGATGGCAAGACCTTGAAAGATGATCGACTGAGGACCATCGCGACGTTTGATGGTAAAGCCCTAAAAGACGACCGACTCCGCACCATCGCAACATTTGATGGGAAGACCCTGAAAGACGATCGACTCCGCACCATCGCAACATTTGATGGTAAAACACTTAAAGACGACCGACTCAGAACCATCGCGACAGTTAATGGTAATGTCAGTATTGTTGTTTTGGCGTTTGCTGCTAGGCTATTTTGAGGTTTAACATTTATGATATTGTCTTTTTATTTTTACATCAAAAAAATACCGAAGCCCATAGTTTATTTAAACGATAGATTTTATTGCAAGACTATCTTCGGCAGATAACTGTCATCTGAGAAAAATTCGTGACCATGATGATAGTTCCGCCCCGACTCATCGGGGCAATGACATTGACATAAATTAAGCTGGCTTGATTGACAATATTTGCTGATATAATGGTGAGCGAGAAGCATAAGGTACTCGGCCTGAAGGGACATATACTGATGCTGGCTCAAGGTGGACATCTTGATCATCAAAAAATATATGAGGATTGAAAGCTTTAAGTATTTTTGTTTTCTCGACCCCACCTAGAAAGAATGCCTCATCAACATTTATCCCCCAAGCTCTTAATGTTTTTATAACTCGTAGCTCGGATGGGCTATTTCTTGCTGTAACAAGAGCAATTCTTATCGGTGAATAATCAACTCTTGCAGGTAATCGGTCTTGTAATCTCGCTATTTTTTTTAGCAGCATTGCATAAGGACCTTCCGCCAAAGGTTCATTTTGCTTGGCATTTTCTTGTGCATGGAAACTGTTAATTCCTTTCGTTTTATAGACAATCTCACTCGACTCATCGAATAAGACAGCATCACCATCAAAGGCAATTCTTACCTGATCTTGCGGATATTTTATAGATTCTTTTGGCGGTTCCGTTAAAATAGCAACTGCACAGGCATTAGAGTCGATAACGCGCTGTGCATCATCAATACTGGTTGTAAGAAAGAGATCCACATTGAAAGCCTCGAGATAGTCAACCACCGTTTCACCACCTGTGAATACTGACCTTGTTATATCTACTCCTTTTTTTCTTATATTGTTCAGTATCATAAGTCCTGTATCAGGACTATTTCTTGACATAACCACTACTTCAACAAGAGGAGATTTATCAGCTTCTTTTTTATACTTATTTAGCCCCAGCAAAGCCTCTACCAAGGGAAATCCAGTTCCAGGAAGCAACTCATCATTCTCATGCAAAAGCATGTAGTCTCTGTATTGCTCAATTGCTTTTTCTGGATTGCTGGAACAGAATTCCTTAAAAAGATTATCTGATTCCTGCATATTGAAAAGTGCTGTTGAGCTAATACCAATGACCAGAGTATTAGTCAAATCATAAGCCATAACTATCTCCTAAGACCTTTATTAGTTAACGTTTACAATTGATTTATTTTAAGTTTTTTATTTAACGAGAATTGGTTTATCAAATCAATATATTCTTTAAAGTCTGGATTCAATTCAATAAGACGATTAATAGTTTGCCAATCTAAACTTATTTTTTCTTTTGCTTGAAGAAGAATCTGACTTTCAGACGGATTATGTACATCGAGGAGGATAACGCCAATACCATGTGCCGCATTCAGAACAGTTAACTCATCAATACAGTTATTCTCAATGCTTGCAGCTACAAGATAACCATAGTGAGACCATGATGAGTTAGAAACGGTCTGAAAGTATGCCTCTCTAACGTTCGAAATAACTAAAGATTTTTTTACTTCAAAAGACCAAAGAAAAGCACGTTTACCACCAAGAATTGAAACCGCATCCTTAGTCAAGGACGACCAATTATGACCAATATCCTGGCCCCCTATAACATCTGGATGTACCCACTTATTACTCTTGAAGGCTCCCTTTTTGGATTTCTTTTCATCTACACGACGAACAAGCACGTTTAATGAACTCGAAGCATACTCGCTTAGAAGAGGATATAATTCATGCTCAGAATAAAATTCGCCATGGGGATCAGAAACGTCAGCATCATCCGTGACAAAGATATCTTTATTTAATTGTATGCCCTTTGCCTCATCATCTGACCAAAGATACTTTCTAGGTTTTCCTGCCGTCACATTAATATGAGCATTTCTCTTAACCAGCGAAGGTCTTTGGGCGCCTATCTCTGCCGCTACCTGGGAGATTAGGTCTTCAACACTCGAAAGATGTTCTGATGAAGCAAGTTTCTTTTCTGCGTATTCAGGAAAGCTTTCGCAAACTTTGATTGCCAACTGCCTGGCGGTAAACGGAACATTAGGGCTTGCCTTAAGTACGAACAAAGTCATACCAATCAATGTTTTAATTTTATGACTAACAAGAAAATCTGAGTCAGCTTTTATTTTGTTCACACCCTATCCTTTTGTGCTTCAACGAGACCAAGAGCCTGGAACAACAGAACTCTTCTTTATTCTCTCCAACTATATCAAAATTGCTCCACGTAGTAGTAACCTTAGTTACTGTAATTGCTTTAAGTGAGGTTTACCGTGACTATCTCGAACTTTCAATATGTTCACGATCTAGCCCATGTCATGAAACATCAAGAGCTTTCGAAGAAAACAAACTTATCTTAGTAAACCTTAACCTGAGGACGTCAGATGTTGCAGCTCATAACAACCAGAATCAGCCCAGATATCTCTGAAGAGCTAATTGCTTTAGCTTGCTCATTATGAAGTACTCTCACCTAATGCAATATAGTTGTTAGAACTGGGATACGAAGATGGGCCATCTTAAACCAAGGCAATTTGATGGTAGGATTATGGTAGTTTCGAAACACCGTATTTAAGCATTGCTTACATCATATTGCAGCAAACTTAAACATTTTCTCAAGGCAAACCAGTAAAAAACTGTTAGTGCTGATAGAGCATTTGGTCTTTTTTGAAGGGATTGAAAATCCCCGTGTCCTTGGTTCGATTCCGAGTCCGGGCACCACTATTCAGAAGAACCCGCCTATGGCGGGTTTTTTGCTTTCAGGGTTCTGATCGTTCTGTCCACAGCGACTCCTACCCTACCTCATCACGCCAGTTAAACCTTTCAGTGAGACCACGATGGTACTGCAAAAAATATAGCGGTATCAGGCACACCTCTTTTTCTGACGTGCTTAACCGTAGGCCAGATTTGAGTAATTTATCTGAACAACCTTGGGCACTGAACCAGCGGATGAAGGAACCGGGCATAGAGTAGCCAGGATTCTGCAGGTAGCGAATAACCCGATCGCGTTGCAAGGTACGCACATTCATCCCCAGGGGCTGGAACTGGTCGCCGCCTCGATATCTGAAGCAAACGCCAGGGAGTAAAGGCCAACCTTAATCTACAATTGCCATCATACCGAGCAAATAGTGAGTCAACGAGGAATCTGGATGGTGAAAACAAAAATCATACAGTCAGCGCAGGGGGCTCATGCCTATCCGTTGCTGATCAAGAGCCTACTGCTGTCGGGTGGGCGTTCTCATCCCGAGCGAGAAATCGTCTACGCCGATAAGCTCCGTTACGACTATCGTACCCTCAAACAGCGCATTCATCGCCTGGCAAACATGCTGACAGCGGCCGGTGTCATGCCTGGAGACACCGTCGCCCTGCTAGATTGGGACAGCCATCGCGCCCTCGAGTGCTTCTTCGCGGTACCCATGATTGGGGCCGTGCTGCACACGGTGAACGTCCGCTTCTCGGCGGACCAAATCGCTTACACCATGAATCATGCCGAGGACAACCTGGTACTGGTGCACGACGACTTCTTGCCGGTTGTCGAGTCACTGGCTGAGACGCTGACCAGTGTCCGGGGATACATCCAGCTTAGCGACGAAGAATCGAAGGCGACCAGCCTGCCGGTACTAGGGGAATATGAGAACCTGCTCGCCGCAGCGGGAGAACTCTTTGACTTCCCCGACTTCGATGAAAACTCGATAGCTACCTTGTTCTATACCACTGGAACCACGGGCAATCCCAAGGGAGTCTACTTCAGCCATCGCCAGTTGGTCCTGCACACGCTCAATGAGCTGGGTCTCCTGGCTGCCCACGAGGGACAGTCGCTGCTACGATCGAACGATGTCTACATGCCGATCACCCCTATGTTCCACGTGCATGCCTGGGGCGCTCCTTATGTCGCAACAATGCTGGGTGTGAAGCAGGTATACCCCGGTCGTTACGAACCCAACAAACTGGTGCGGTTTTATCACGATGAGGGTGTGACCTTCTCGCATTGTGTGCCAACCATTTTGCAGATGATCCTTGAGTGCGAAGGAGCCACGCAGACTGATCTGTCAGGATGGAAGATGTTACTGGGTGGCAGTTCACTGTCCCTTGGACTGGCGACACAGGCCCACCTTAGGGGCATACGCATTCACGCCGGCTATGGCATGTCTGAGACCTGTCCCCTGCTCTGTATGACCCACTTAAGCGATGCCGAGCTGGCCCTTCCCATGGATGAACAGTTACCCCTGCGGATTCGGACCGGCCTGCCTGTCCCGTTGGTGGATCTGCGTATCGTCGATGGCGAAGGTCGGGAGGTGGTGCACGACGGAGAAGCCCTGGGCGAAATAGTGGTGCGAGCCCCTTGGTTGACTCAGGGCTACCTGAAGGAACCCGAGAAAGGAGCTGAGCTATGGAATGGCAGTTGGCTGCACACCGGCGACATAGCCTCTATCGATCCCCATGGAATAGTGGAAATCAAGGATCGCATCAAAGACGTAATCAAGACGGGCGGTGAGTGGATAAGCACGCTGGAGCTTGAGAGCCTCATCAGCTCACACGCGGCGGTCAGGTCGGTAGCCGTCGTCGGGATACCTGATGAGCAGTGGGGCGAACGCCCCCTGGCTCTGGTGGTTTGCAAGGAAGGGGAGGACCTGGAGCCGCAAGCCATAGCGACATATCTACAAGGATTCGTCGACCGCGGCCACATCACTAAATGGGCGATCCCACGACAGATAAGGATAGTCCCGGATATTCCCAAAACCAGCGTTGGCAAGATCAACAAGCGCCTGATTCGGGAGCTCGAAGCCAGCAATGGGAAGGATATCATTTAAGCGATCTGTCGCATTCACAGCGTAAGGTTAACAACAGTCACACTGCTTATATTTCAGGTAGCTTGCCGATATCAATGCTCTGCCGGGGAACTCACCGTCCCCGGGCGGATGCTGATCCCCCCTTTAGCAACATGGGGTTCTGGTCGATGTCAGGTCCTGCTGGACGAAAAACCCGTCCTCAGCGCCTTCCATCCAGCCTGATCATTTACCTAAATCTGCTTTATTCAACAACGCCAGATTCACCCTCACTCATGCTTTCTTTGCTTTGAATAAACCGCAGCGCTAAATAAAGGTCTGGTGCCAGAATCATGTCGTCGTCTTTCATTGTCGGTCGACTCTCTTTAAACCAGCGTGTTAACTCCGTTTTCCGGCCCGCAAGAATTAACTTAATCTGCCGCCCCTTCAGGTCCCGTTTTAACTCATTAATGGTTGCCAGGACGCTGATATCTGAATAGGTAAAGCAAGAAACGGCGTCAATGACCACCCATTTAGGTTGTAGTACTGCACCATCGACTAAATTCAAAACGCGGCGCTTAAAATAGGCCACATTAAAATAGGTCAGCGGTGAGTTAAATCGGTACATCAACACGCCAGGGATCATTTTCACATCAGTTGAATTACCTAATGAGTGAATCATCCCATTTTCGTCAATTCCCAATAAGTGTTCAGTAGGACGAAAAACTGTGCGCAGGAACTGCAACAGACCCAGCAATACCGCAAGGCCGATCCCCTGAATAACACCAATAATCAGAACACAGCCAAAGGTGAAGAACGCCAGGCGAAATGCGGGTTTATTTCTTCGCCTCAGATTCCAGAGTCCGCGTAAATCAATCAATGACCACGATGCATAAATTAGAACAATGCCTAATGCAGATACCGGAATAAATGGTAATGGCTGCGTGAAAAATACCACGACAATTCCGATGATTAAGGCTGCAACAACGGAAACCAGCTGGCTTTTCCCTCCGGTGGAGTCATTTACCGCAGTCCGGGAATCGGCTCCGCTAATCGCAAACCCCTGAGATAAGCCAGACATCAGATTCGCAACACCCAAAGCCCTGAACTCAGCATCAACATTTATTTCGTATCCATTTTTCGCGGCAAAACTGCGAGCGGTTAGCATCAGGCTAACAAAACTGACTAATGCCAGGTTCAGCGCAGGGATCAATAAATCACGCGCCAGACCAGGCTGAAATGAGCCCCAGTGAACAACAGGCAAACCAGACTGGAAGCCCGATCCCCCAATAGTGGCAATACCATACTGCTGTGCAGATGTGATCCATACCAGCGCCGTTGTTATCACAATTGCAATCAACGGTGCTGGCCATTGGCTACGAAACGTTTTGATAGCTATTAAAATCGCTAACGTTAGGATGGAGATCCCTAAGGTTAATAAATGAATTTCCGAGAGTCGGCCTGGCAGGGCAATAATCTTCTCTATCACTTGCTCTTCATCAAGCGTAATCCCCAGCACCTTACCGAGTTGCCCGACAATAATCGTCACGGCAACACCATTAAGCAGCCCCGTTAGAATGGGATGAGAAAGCAGATCAGCAAGCGCACCCAGGCGAAACTTACTGGCAAGTAGACACCATCCTCCCATCATCACGGTCATGACGATTGTTAACTGCCAGTGGAGTTCTGGATTTCCGGCAGAAAGAGGAACCACAACTGCCGCAATTACCGCGCAGGTCGTGGCATCAGGGCCAACAATCAATTGGCGGGAAGAACCAAACAGTGCATAAGCTAGCATTGGCAAAACGCAGGAATATAACCCGACGATAGCCCCGACTCCCGCCAACTCAGCGTAAGCAATCGCAACCGGTAGTGCTACGGCAGCAACGGATAACCCGGCTTTAACATCATGTTTTAGCCAGCTTTTATCGTACGCTAATAAATTTTTTAGACCCGGCATGTAGTTTAATACCATTTTTCCGAACACTTTATTCTCCGGATTGACCCTTACTAATAGATAAAGGTACACGTAACTGCCGCAGGAGATCCTGATATTTTCGGGAGGTAATACAGATAATTCAGATTGGGTGTTTATCGCGTATGCCGCAGAATGGCTTGTGTTATGGAGGCTCAGGATATTGCTTTGCACCCGATGGTGCTGCGATGTGCGTGATGCGCTGCGCTTATCAGGCCTGCACAATACGTTCAGCCCGGCGGTTTT
>OKES01000278.1_pt1 | contig 13098 bp, 7 predicted proteins | sample 1611001 | NCBI WGS metagenome assembly OKES01 (sample SAMN04436703, study PRJEB24849) | human gut metagenome | biome: human gut; feature: NICU; material: stool | host: Homo sapiens | place: USA: Saint Louis, MO | collected 2010-08-11
GCCCCCCCGGGGGGGGGGCAGTCAGCGGTGGATCGGGATGTGGCCTCGTCAGTCCGTTTTGTGGCTGCATACATTAATAAACAGGACTGGGAGGACGGATGTCAGCAGGCCAGGTATGAACTGAGTCAGATGTAATAACCTGACGATTAACCCCCACGCGGTACCACATTTTTTCATCACCCTTTTCAACGTTTCTTCTCTGATAACACACATCACCGAGCAGGTGATGCGATAACGGCCGGACAACACGCTATGAGCTTCGCAGGAAAAAACCTCACCCAGGGCGGGCAGATGACCGCCTACCGCTGGCGCATGTTCATTCAGGTGAACAACTGGATAGGATTCTGGATCTTCATCCTGTTCGCCGTACTGACTACCGCCATCTTTCTCTGGCGAATCCCTCAGGAAGCCCTGGATAACGGTTCCCTGTGGTGGTTCGCCAGTATCAACAGCAGCTTTATTGACCTGATGCCGGCATCGGGAACGCCAAAAATCTACGACGTCCACTACTGGTATGCGCCAACGGCGACGGCAATGGTGCTCAAAATGACCCTGCCGCAGATTTATACCGACCCGTACATGCAGGCGATGGGCGACCAGTGCCTGCGTGAGCTGCAGTGGGCAGCCGGTGGCAGCGGGCTGTTCTGTATGGTGGTGTTTATCGCCGTGACCTGGTTTATCGCCAGTATCGGCAGAAAGGAAAGTGAAGATGAATACATTTCCGGGATGCAGCTGACTGATAAGCCAGCTGAAGTGAACAAGCTCCTGCGTAAAAACGGTGAGTTCTCTGACCTGCGCGTGGGTGATCTGCATATGGTCAGGATGGCGGAGGTACTCAACTTCCTGATGCATGGCACTATCGGGGTGGGGAAGTCGACGCTGATACGCTGGTTACTCGACTACATCCGCAAACGCGGTGACCGGGCCATCATCTACGACTCAGGTTGTACCTTCACAGAAACCCACTACAACCCGTCCACCGATTTCATCCTTAATGCTCACGATGAACGCTGTGCAAACTGGCAGATGTGGGGGGAGTGCGTTGACGCGGTCGATTACGACAACCTGGCCGCCAGCCTCATTCCGGTTGAAGGGGATTCCGATCCGTTCTGGGTATCCAGTTCGCGAACTATTTATGCCGACCTTGCAATTCGTATGTCGACAGACCCGGAACGCAGCATTGAGAAGTTCCTCAAAACCCTGCTGTCCCTCAGCATGAAAAATCTGCGTGACTATCTGGCCAACACGCCCTCAGCCAACCTGGTTGAGGAGAAAATTGAGAAAACGGCCATTTCCATTCGCTCAGTGGTAACCAACTACGCCAAAGCCCTGCGCTATCTGCAGGGGCTGGATGACGGAACGAAGCCACCGTTCACCATCCGGGAATGGATGACGCAGGAACGCTATGACAGCAGCTGGCTGTTTATTTCAACCCAGGCACGTCACCGCAAGAGTGTACGTCCTCTGATCTCGCTGTGGGTATCTCTGGCCACGCTGATGCTGCAGAGCATGGGAGAGAACAGCGTCCGCCGCGTATGGTTCATTATCGATGAAGCCCCCAGCCTGCAGCGCATCCCCGAGCTGGCTGAGACGCTTGCCGAGGCGCGTAAGTTTGGCGGCTGTTTCGTGCTGGGGATGCAGAACATGGCGCAGCTGGTTCACGTCTATGGCCGCGAGCTGGCCAAAAGCATCTTCGACCTGTTGAACACCCGAATGTACGGTCGTTCACCGAGTGCGGAGATGGCCGAAGTGGTGGAAAAGGAACTGGGCAACCAGCGTAAGCGCAAAATCCGTGAGCAGAACAGCTACGGTCTGGACCAGGTGCGTGACGGCGTATCTCTCGGTAAAGACGAGGTCAATAACCCGATTGTCGACTACGAGCAGATCATGCGTCTGCCAAACCTCAACTTTTATGTGCGCCTCCCGGGCGAGTATCCGGTCGTCCGTCTGAAACTGAAATATCGCGCGCCGAAGAAGCGGCAGGCAGGCCTTCTCGAGCGCAATATCCGCGATGCGCTCAGTCCGGATCTGGAGAAGGTTATTCAGGAGAACGAGCGCGCAGCGGCTGCCGCAGGTCTGACGTTCCCGACCGGCGATGAAGTGCTGGAGAAGGGGAGCGTGACATCATCTGCAGCTGACAATCCTGCTCCGGTTTCTTCTGCAGGGGCATCCGGCTCACCGGTAACTCCGGCCACCGAAAAAGTGGCTCGTACCCGAATGGAAGAACCGAAACCTTCGCGCAGCGCTGCTCCTGAACAGAAGCCGGTACCTGCCAGGGAGCACGTCACATCGCGGACAGAGCCAGTGGTCCCGGAAGTAGTAACTGAAAATCACAGCACGGTGACAGACCCTGTCACCGAAGACAAAAAAGACAACGTCGTTTCACTTCGGTCTTCTCCTCCTTCAGTAACTCGTCAAAAAGAGACTGCGCCCCTTAAACCGGAAATACCTGCAGCACTGCAAAAAATACGCAGCAGAACCCAGCTGGATACTTCCTCCGAGCCTGCTGCAGCCGGCGCGCTGGGGATGCTGAAACGGCGGCTCAATACCGGAGCCACCTCAGGCGGAGAAGAAGGTCAGGCCAGCGAGAATGCGGGCGAATCAATGAACCTGGATATGAAGGTGACGGCACTGCCTGACGGCGGCCTGAGTCTGACGACGGCAGGGAAGTCAGTGACACCGCAGACCCAGGATGAAGCCCACAGCACCCACCGTCAGCTGGCGCAGGAAGAAGAGAACATTTTACTTCACCGTCACGCGGACGACCCGGGTTACGACGAAAACGACCATCACTATAACGACAGAGAGCATGACCTATGATGTCAGTCGCCCCAGTAGCGTCAGCCGGCGAGGCTGCAGGCTACTACAGCAATTCCGATAACTACTATTTTCTGGGCAGCCTGCAGAGCCTCTGGATGGGGGAAGGTGCAAAAGAGCTGGGCCTTGAGGGCAACGTCCGTGGCGATGACCTGACGGCCGTGCTCGAGGGCCGTCTGCCGGACGGCTCACGGCTGGGCAAGGAGGTTAACGGACAGCACGTCCACCGCCCGGGCCATGACCTGACCTTTTCCGCTCCCAAGAGCGTGTCCATTCTGGCGCTCATTGGGAATGATAAAGAAATGGTGGAAGCACATAACCATGCCGTCCGCGTGGCGGCTGGCTATGTGGAGAAGCTCATCTCGGCCCGCGACACGAAAGACGGCGTTACGTCCATCGTACACACCGGCAAGATGGTGGCGGCCGCCTATACGCATGATACCTCGCGCAATCTTGATCCTCAGCTGCACACCCATCTCCTGATTGCCAACATGACGGAGTATGCGGGCAAATGGAAAGCCCTGGCCACGGACTATATCCATAACGCCGGCTTTATCGAAACCGTCATGAAGCACCAGGTCACCCTCGGGAAAATTTATCGCAGCGCGCTTCGTGAGCGGGTTGAAGCTCTTGGCCATGAAGTGGAAGAAGTAGGCAAGCATGGCATGTGGGAGATCAAGGGCGTTCCGGAAGAAGTCAGGGACGAATATTCCTCACGGGGCAGGGAAATACAGGGGGCCGTGGGGGCGGAAGCCACGCTGCGCAGCCGGGATGTGGCCGCCAAAGACACCCGCAGGGCGAAAGTTGACCCTTCGCGGATGCGCCTGATGGAGCGCTGGCTGGGCCAGATGAAGGAGAAGGGATTTGACCTGAAGGCGTATCAGGAGAGCGTGGTGCCGCGTGATGCAGGTCTTCGTGAGACCGCGCCTCAGCCGGAGCAAGGTCACCAGGCTAAACCGGTTCCTGCCGGGCCTGAACAGTCTTCTCTGCAGACGTCGTCCACGGCAGAAAAGAGCGTCGACACACCTGCTCAACCCGCAGAACGGGAGAGCCTGTCCCGTCAGCCAGTACCACAACAAACTGACACGCTGAGTCAGCCGGCACAGACCGGTCCCGAAAAGACGCCGGCGACCAGGCGCTTACCTGCAGCGCAGCTGGACACTGAAATACCCCGCCCGGAACTGACTGAGGCTGTCCGGCTGGCCATCTCGCAGCTCAGCGACAGTAAAACGCGCTTCACCTTTGGCGAGCTGATGATGACCACCGCTGAGCTGAGCGAACGGCTGCCGGAAATTCAGGAAATTCGTGTGGCCATCGATGCGGCGCTGAAGGACGGCATGATTGTGCCGCTGGACAGTGAGAAAGGGGTCTTCACCTCCCGTATTCACCTGCTGGATGAACTCTCGATCCAGGCGCTGAGTCAGGAACATCTCAAATCCACAAAAGTCGTCAGTTTCACCCGTCCGGCGCAGTACGCGCCAGCGGCGCTGGAAGTGGTGGAGAAAGACGCCCTGGTTCTGATGAATGCCCCGTCAGGCGTGGCAGGTATCCGTGACCTGACCGCGCAGCTGGCCGGCATTGCCGGCGCGAACGGTCGTGACGTGCAGGTGCTGGCCAGCTCTGCCGAGCGCGCCATTTCGCTGGCGAAATCCGACGATTTGCGGGAGCGGATCATCAGCCGGCAGCATGTTCTGAGCGGTGATTTTCACCTGAAACCCCAGAGCACGCTGATAATCGAAGGGGCAGAGCGTCTGGGGCTCAAGGAGACGCTGGTTCTGCTGGGCGAAGCGCGTGCGCAGGATGCACAGCTGGTCTTTCTCGACAGTGCCGGACGGCAGGCGAACGGTAACGCCATGTCCGTGCTGGAGTCCGCAGGGGTTGCCCGTTCCCGCCGCACGGAGCCGGCGCCCGGGCTGGAGGCCGAAGTGGTCAGTATTCCGAACAAACGCGACCGTTACGAGGCGCTGGCCAACCGGTTTGCAGAGCTGAGCGGAGGCAGTGAAAACGTCACCGCCGTTGTGGTCGGCAGGCGTGAACAGGCACAGCTGACGGGCCTGGTACGTGAGGCGCTGCAGAACGCAGGACAGCTGGGGCGCGACGGCGTGGAGATAGAGGCCCGGCAGCCGGTCTGGCTCGACAGCAAAACGCGCCGCATGCCCGGTTCATACCGTCCCGGCATGGTGCTTGAAGATCGCACGGACGCAAAAGCACGTAAGTCGTATGTGATTGACCGGGTGCATGAGGACACGCGAGTCCTCTCGCTCATCGACGGGGACGGCGTGCTGACCCGGATGAAAATCGGGGATATCAGCGCTGACTGGCGTCTCTTCAGCCGCGAAACCCTCAGCGTGGCCACCGGCGAAAAACTGCTGTCCGTGGCGGGTGACCGCGAGCACAGCCTGAAGGCCAAAGATCGTCTTGAGGTGACCGGGATAAGTGAAAAGGGGATTGAGGTGAAACGGGGGGAAGACACCCTGACGCTGCCAAAAGACCAGCCGCTCTATCTGTCACATGCTTACGTGACGGCGCCGGGCGGCAGGGATAACGACACCGGCGTGGTGCTGGCCGCGCTGAACAGCCGCGATATTTCGACCCAGACCATGAACTCGCTGGCACAGAGTGGCCACAGGGCGGAAGTGTTCACCGCCGAAGTGCAGGACCGGGCGGAAGCCCGGCTGCAGCGTATGAAGACCAGTGCATCTCCCGTGCAGCTGGTCAGAAGTCTGAGTGACCACGATGACGTCAGCCAGGCGGTAGACTCTCTGCATGACAGCGTCCGGACGGACGCCGGGCTGGCCGTCTGGCGTGCCATCAATGACCAGCGCACTGTGGTGTTCAGCGAACTTAAGTTGGCGACGGAGGCGCAGAAATATCATCCCGACCTTGAAGCTATCGGGAATGAAATTGGCGCGATGATTAAAAATGGCGAGCTGTTGTCCGTATCCGCAGGGGGAGAGCCGGTGCTGGTTTCCCGGTCCACATGGGAGATGGAGAAAGCTATTCTGCGGGTGGTGGAGGAAGGGAAAGGTACGCAGCAGCCGTTGCTGGAACAGGTACCGGAGGCCGTGCTGAACGGACTCACCGATGGCCAGAAAAAGGCGACCACTCTGGTGCTGGGCACCACGGATCAGTTTATCGGGATTCAGGGCTATGCCGGCGTGGGGAAGACCACGCAGCTGAAGGCCGTGAAAACCGCGCTTGAAACCTTACCGGCAGATGTTCGCCCAGTACTGACGGGTCTTGCCCCGACGCACCAGGCAGTGAAAGAGATGAGCGACGTCGGTGTCCGGGCGCAGACCATCAAATCCTTTATCGTTGAACATGACCAGGTGACGGCCGCAGGCGGTAAGCCCGACTATAAAGGACAGGTGTTTCTTATCGATGAGTCCTCAATGGCAGGCAACCAGGATACGGCGGCCCTGTTCCAGGCCATTGCCAGCGGCGGCGGTCGCGCGGTCTCGATGGGGGATATCGACCAGTTTGAATCGGTCGACGTGGGCGCGCCGTTTAAGCTGATGCAGGAGCGCAGTCCGATGGATGTGGCCATCATGAAGCAAATCGTCCGTCAGAAAGACCTGCAGCTACGCGGCGCCGTTCACGACATCATTGATAACCGGATCGATGCGGCCCTGCAGCGCATTGAAACCCAGCCGGCTGACCGCGTGGCGCGTAGCGCTTCAGCCGCGCTCCCGGAGAGTGCGATTCAGGAAACGGAGACGCCTGTTATCGATATTGTCGCTGACTGGAAGGACCGGACACCGGAGGCGCGGTCCCGTACGCTCATCATTGCGCAGCTGAACGCCGACCGTAAGGCGATAAATGCTGGCATTCATGCCGCGCTGGCAGCGCGGGGAGAACTGGGGGAGAAGGCTATTAAGGTGCCGGTGCTCGATAAAATCACCCATACGCGCCATGAGTTCAATAAAACAGAGTCCTGGGAAGCCGGGATGGTGGTTAAACGCGGTGACCGCTACCAGGATGTGGTAGCCGTTGACCGTAACGGCAGCACGGTGACGGTACGTGATGAGGAGGGGAAGATTGCTCTGGTTTCACCGAAGGAGCTGATCACCGGTGACGTGCAGCTGTTTCGCCGCAGCGAGATGGAAGTCCGTTCCGGCGATCTGCTTAAGTTCACGGCGACCGATCGCGAACAGGGGCAGATGGCCAACCAGCGCTATACGGTGGAGTCGGTCAGCGAGGAGGGGAATATCCGTCTGAAGGGGGAGAACGGTCGCGTCACCATCAATCCTGAGAAGGTCCGGGCGCAGCAGAATCTCGACTACGGCTGGGCCGTCACCGGCTACGGCGCACAGGGGGCCAGCAGTGATTATGTCATTGCGCTTGAGGGCACGAAAGACGGACGTAAGGCACTGGCTTCCCGTCGTGCCTTCTACATTTCAGCCTCACGCGTCAAGGAGCACGTCCAGATTTACACCGACAAGAAAGCGGACTGGGTTAAGGCGGTAAAAACGCCGGAGCGTGATATCAAAACGGCGCACGATGCGCTGGCACCAGAAACGCAGCGCAAACAGGCGAAAGCCATCTGGGCAATGGGGCAGCCGGTGAATAAAACGGCCATCGGTCGCGCCTGGGTGCGCCATCAGGGCATGCAGGATGCGTCACTGACGGCAAAAATCATCCCGGCCACCCGGCGCTTTCCTGAACCGGCGCTGGCGCTGCCGGTGTATGACAACAATGGCAGGAGTGCGGGCCTGGCCATGGTTTCCCTGGTTGCCAGCCCGGAAGGGCGGATGACACAGGGGGAGACCCGGATGGTCATGACAGAACGTGCCCGTGGTGCGGTACTGCAGCGAAGCCAGTCAGGCAACACGATTGTGGCCAGTGACCTGGCGGCCGCGCTTGATGCAGTACGACATCACCCGAAGGACGGCGTGGTCTGGCAGACCGGCGATGAACCGCCTTCAGCATGGTTGCTTAAGGTGAGCGGTGGGACAAAACAGGATGTGTCGCCGGGTATTGTCTCCACGCTGACTGACGAGCAGAACGTACAGCAACTGCGCGAACAGATGCTGGCAGACCAGATTCGCAATGAAGACGCCGGACGGAACAGGCAGCCGGAGTCGTTGCTGCCGGAAATTCCGCAGGAAGAGGTGATCAGACTGAAACCGGAAGACATTAACCCGCGTAAACCGGAACCACTCACCCCGGATGCAGATGTAATCGCCAGGGTGAGAGGTGAGGAAAACACCGGTGGACAGGAAATGAAAGCTGCTGCAGGTGTCAGGAGTGAGCTGGAAGGTGCTGACAAGGCATCCGGTGAACAGTCGCGGGCATCGCGTGTGATTGCAGATCTGGCAAACGCTGAGCGCGACATGCTCAGGGTGGCAGAAAATACTGAACGCGGCCGCATGCCGGAGCGTGAAGAACAGACCCTCACCCGTACCATTCAGAAAGAACGCTAATCCCCCATTTAACAATGAGACTCAGACGATGAAAGTACACAAATTAGCAGCATTAATAGTTACAACATACATTGGCTTTATTGCAACGGCACACGCTTCGGCCCCTCAGCCGATATTCAGCCCGGAGCAGGAGGCCCGTATCGGGGAAATCGCAGCAGACTACCTGGTATCCCACCCGGAGATACTGGTGACGGTCAGTCATAAGCTGCAGGAACAGCAGGAGGCACGTAAGCAGAAGATGTTTGCACTCAGCGTGATGGAGAATCAGGCGAACCTTCTGCATGATCCGGATACCCCGGCTTACGGGCCTGATAATACAAAGGTCGCGGTGATTGAATTCTTTGATTACCAGTGCGTGTTCTGCAGCCGCTTTGCGCCGGAGCTGGAGAAGGTCATGAAAGCGCAGCCGGACGTCCGCTACCTCTTTAAGGAGTGGCCAATATTTGGTGGCCGCTGGGAAGCCTCACTTCAGGCAGCGCAGCAGGGGCTGACGGTCTGGCAAAAGAAAGGGCCGCAGGCCTATGTCACCTATCACAATGCCATCTACGCCACCGGGCATAATGAAGGCAAACTGACGGTGGAGGATATTCGCGTTGCAGCGTCAAAGGCGGGGCTGGCCACTTCAGCTCCTGGCGACCATACCGCGTCTCTTGAGAAAAACAGCAATCTGTCGGAGGCGCTGGGACTCACCGGAACGCCGGGGATCATCGTCATGCCCGTTAGCGGGGCGACTCCCGACACCATCACGGTGTTCCCGGAAGCCGTAACCGCTGACAGGCTTCAGGTAGCAATCCGGAAAGCCACGGCCAGATAGAAGATTTCAATTTCCTGTTTGCTGTGCCAGCCACATATGCAACCAACTTTTTTTAGCATATAGTTAAGTTCAGTAGTAAAATGCAGCGCCTCGTCGAGAGATGATGATTATGGAGCCCGTCGTGAAATTTAAAATCCAGCACTTGCAGGCCGCAGTGGCACTGGTTCTTGCCAGTTTCCAGCCGCAACCCAAAGCGGTTGCGTGTCAGCCTACGATTGTTGAACGGGTTTACGAAATGGGCTCCAGAGTCAACAAAACCGATATCAGCGAGCTCACTGTTGCTCTCAATGACGTAGCTGAAGAATTACGCTCAAGTCGCATCGAGCTGGCACGGTATGCAGACAGCGATTTCGCCGGCGCTATCAAAGTCGCCAGCGACATCAGAAATCATACTATCCATGTCGCAGGTATCGCAGAGTCCTTTGTTCTGATGCTGCCGGAAAAAAAAATCGTTCAGTCGTATGACAGGAATTCTGTTGAGTTTGCATTCTTTAAGGCCATTAAAATGGTCAGTCTTGCGACTAAAAACTACCTCAGTCTTATTGATCAAATCACACGAACGACAGAAGTGCGTGACTCTGGAATCAACCTCTCGGCCATGAATCACCTGCTGGATTCAGGCAACAGGGCAGCGGCTAAATGGCGTTAACAGCTGAGTACAGTCATGTCACGTGGGATACTTTTTTCCAGCCCACGTTTGCCGTTTACCCTGAGCTGGAGAGCCAGTTACAAGCAGAGTTCATTACGTATAAATCAACTGGCGCACCGTCAAATCTTCTTGGAAGGGACGCCCCTTTTGATTACCCGCCATTCGCTGTCGATGCTAACGTCCAGCATATTCACGTTAATCTGCATTTCCAGCTCACCTGGAGTGCCAGACAAGAGAATTACAACCGTACCTCAGATCACTATCTCATTTACACAGAACACATGTGGGATAGCGGCCGCTTTCTGCTGATGGGGCTGATAACACCGGCTCATGAACGTATGCCCGCGAGAGATACACGGTTACTCAGCTACTTTTCTGAAGTTGCAGAAGATTTTCACGCTTCATAACCCTAAAAATCACATATGGTACCCGGCAAAAGAACGAAAAGGACCGGCCATCCCGCATATCCAAACCACCCCGGTTCAGAAGGGGAAACGGGATAGCCGGCAGACCTACTTTAACGGAAGTTCCAATGTGACACCATTTCAGAAAATTGCAAGCATGCGAGCATCCACACCTACTATCTTGTTAACTTGTTATCTTAACGTGTTGTTAAGTTCATATCAGATCCAGACGGTCGCGCGCCGTTCGCAGGCGCGCCTCGCCGCGGCGATCGTACTGCTGGGTGGTGGTGACGCTGGCATGACCCATCGCATCCTTCACCGTAATCAGGTCTTCCCCATTATCCAGCATGGCCGTGGCAAAAGTACGCCTTAAATCGTGCGGGGCGCATTTCGCTATTCCTGCCTGGCGCTGGCGCACCTGCAGGACATGGTACACTGCCTGGTCGGTGAGACGGTCATTCGTCAGGGTGTCAAAGCGACGGATACGGGTAAACAGCGGCCCGTCTTTTTCTCCGCGCACTTCATCGATCCACAGCTTTAGCCGCTGCCAGGTGCCCGCCGGCATATAGGCCAGCCGTTCCTTGTTCCCCTTACCCAGCACCCTGAGTGCTCGCTCAGTGGTGACAACGTCACTCAAATCCAGCCCCACGGCCTCCGACCGGCGCAGGCCGCAGCCAAGAATGACACCCAGCATCGCCGCATCCCGGAGGCCGATACTGGAGCCATCATCCTCGCAGGTACTGAACAGCGCTAGGATCTCCTCCGGCAGCAGGGCCCGGCCGCGGGGGAGACGGCTGCCGCGCAGGTTGCGCACCGCCCGGATGTGCTGGAAGCTTTCCACGTCCATCAGCCTGAGCATCCAGGCTTCCTTCGCCACGCCCTTGAGTGCCGAAAGGTAGATGTTGACGGTGGCCGTGGCCCGCCCGCTATCGCGCAGCAGCTCGGTCACAGCCATCACGTGATGACGCCGCAGGCTGCCCCAGCTGCAGGCATCCATGGAAGCTGAACCGAGCATGTCCGCGACGATGCTAAGGAACGAGGCCATGGTCTGCCGGCTGCGGGGGGAATTCAGGGAAAGCAGGTACGCCCGGGCGGGACTGACCGGACCCTCGCCGCCTGTCAGCGCCGGCAGGAAATCCCCATCAGGTGGTATGACCGCCGGCGACATGGACAGGTCAGGATCATCATCAGGCATCTGTGTCATCCAGGGCTCCGTCAGGGCCGGAAACCGTCCGGCGCGCTGCGTGAAAAATCGGGGGAAATGATACCGCCAGAGCGTATCGCAGAAAGTCTACTTTTTCAAAGATACATTTTAATAAGTAAATTAGTTTTCTTCATTTCCAGGCAAGGCAAATGGGATGAACACAGCTTTCCAGTGTCTCCACTCTTACGCATGTTCGGAGTCTGTTGGCCATGGCTGCACCGGTGGTACGTGAGTTAGCGGTCTGACGGCCGTCTGAGATACCCGCCATGTTTGTCGGGATAGTGAAATACTGGCCATTGGCTCGCGGGAGTTAAAAAGCGATCCTCATTCAGGAATGGCAATACGCCCGGTAGAGTTACCGGGGATGCCTGAGCGACTGTCCCCCTCGGTGCAGTCGAAGGGGTCAGAAGAAAACGGCTTTCTGAACGTAAGGTGAACTGGGCGTTGTTATTTCCTGAGTATGATATTGTTTACATCAAAGAATTTAACCAGGTCGCGCTGCATTTTACTCCAGGGTTGTTCCATAATGCGGCTGGCATCATGCCTTAGTCCGAAATCGGCAAGCCTCATTTTCAACTGCAAGAATTCAGTCGTGACACTCTCCTCCTCTTCGTCAATAAACAGGTCTGCATTGTCAGCCAGGATACGGACCAGTTGATTGATTTTTTTCGTAGCCAATATTCTGCTGATAGCGTTCTTCAAGTTTAGGATCACCACACAAATTAAGCGCATTTGGGGTAGTATTGTTAATGCTGACTGAATTAACATTGCGTCCAATCAGTGCCCCATGGCTGTACGAAAATGAGGACAGACTGTCGAAGTTATCAAGATACGGATGAGTATGCGTCCTTATTGTAAAAGGCCGAGCCTGCTTATGCAGACTGTTACAATATTTACAGCTGGGAATATGATTATAAAAAGACAACGCCAGAAAAGGGTATTTACTCTTGGGATAGAAATGGTCCAGGTCAAAATGCAGGATGGGTTTCTTGTCCTTGCCTTTTGAACGCAGTATGACCTTGACCGGATATTCATTGCAATATGGGCAGGTTACAGTGGTGAATTTCAGTTCAATGTATAAAGAGGAACAAAAATCCGAATCACGGTAGGCTTTATAGTTGAAAACTTTATTTTGCAGCAATTCAGAAAAGGCGGCATGAGTCCCACACTTCTCGAAGTCAGCATTGGCCAGGATTGGAGAAAGTGTATCTGCCAGGGCATCGAGTTCTCGCGGGCCGGACGTGATCAGTTTTTCCAGTGTTCCGTCATTCAGCAAAGCCTTCAATAGCGCGCTGTGACGACGGGCTGCGGGTCTGGAATAGTGACATGCATGTTCATGACTTTCGACAATAGTCAGGAATTCCTGGGCCCGCTTGGTGATGGATTTACCCCGCACGGCACCTGCCCCCACCACGTTCTCCTTATTAAGATAGCGCCAGACGGCCTGCGCCTTCTCATTCAGAACCGTATCAGGATCGTAAAATGAATTCGATAAATGATGTCTTATACTAATCATACTGGCCACCTATTATGCCAGCTTGTTGTTGATAAGCATTCAGTTTCTTCTCGATATGATACCGCAGCAGTTTATCTCCAATGATATTGAGCAAAGCAGTCAGGTCGACAATATCTGCATCCATGAGTACCTCCTTGTCCAGTAACCGGATAATGCTGGTAATATAATCTTGCGACAGGTTGCCTGTGCGTTGATTATCTAATTGAAAGGTATTCCGGTAATGACTCCAACTTACTGATAGTGTTTTATGTTCAGATAATGCCCGATGACT
>OKES01000307.1_pt1 | contig 11920 bp, 14 predicted proteins | sample 1611001 | NCBI WGS metagenome assembly OKES01 (sample SAMN04436703, study PRJEB24849) | human gut metagenome | biome: human gut; feature: NICU; material: stool | host: Homo sapiens | place: USA: Saint Louis, MO | collected 2010-08-11
TCCTCATCCGTCGCGATACCGGCATCAACCGCATCCTGTCGCCAGGCGATTTCAGCATCCACCTGAGCTTTTAGTCTTAATTTCGTTGCTTCTGCGCTGGCAATCAGTGCGTCTTTAGTCGGTGGCGGAATATCAACCCATGCAGGTAGGCCGTCAACCGAACCCAGTATTTTCCCTTCCGGCGCATCAGTCGTAAATTTCAAATAATCTTCATAGCTGATTTCAACTGCATCAACAGGCCATGAATCTGTTGCCTCTTTTTCTTCTTTCCACGCCAGCGGCAAGAAGCCATTCAGGAACGCACTGAAAATATATTCTGTTTCACCCATAATATTAGCCTTTTAGTATTTACCGATTGCAATCCAGTAAGCGTAAACTGGCCCAACTGAAACAGTTGAATTTGAGTTAATTGTGAATGCTGCTGCGGTTGACGGGAGCGCGGACATAGCAAAACCATAAGTCGTGTTAGCTCTCGCATTGTCATAACTGGCAACTATGCGGTAATTGGCGCTCGAAAATGCAACCGGAAGGCCAATAGTAAACGGCGAACCAATATACCCAACAGCATTAATCCCTGACTGAATAAGTAATCCACCTGGTAATTTGTACCAGTCTGCTGTTGTCGTACTCCCGGACGTAAAACTGTTCATGTCTGGTATCTGGTTTGCGCCGGTTCCCACATTCCGTTTTGCCGCTTCTCCCAATTGAAGGTATGTGAGAACGTCAGCAACCGTTGCTTTACCGATGATGTCCCGACCAATGCTGGATAATGCTGTTAAAGCGGCAGCATTAGCGGCGGTGAAATATGGGAGTTTATTGGCCCCTCCGACCAGACTGGAAAGCGCACCTAAAGTATCGTTAAGTGGGGCATAAAGTTTATTCAACGCAGCTAACAGCTGGCCTGCTTTCGATTCTGGTTCCATTGCCGCTGCTGTTAGAATGGCAATCAGCTCACTTTGTGTATCGCGGATAGCGGCTTGTTCATTATTCAGGTGTTCAGCATCAACTATGGTTCCCAGCTCACCAGTGAGCGGATTACCATCATGGAAAAGATTATCCGGTGTCTGCACCGGTGGCATTAAGGGCCGCATTATTCATTCTCCTGATATGCGAAGTAGCAAAATGTATGAGCTGGTTTGAGATCGCGGAAGACTTCTTCAATAATCGGATCACCAAAGGTAGTCAGACGCTCACCTGCAGCTGAACTGCCTGAGCGAAAACGATAGGATTGCGTTCCTGAGTTCTGAATATTGACGCGCCAGACCCAGATAATGTTTTCAACCCATAGGCGGTCACCGGCGCGGTTAACTCCCGCTCTGAAAGGTTGCGGTTCATCAATTGTGATGATGTAGCCAAGGTTACTGGCCAGCTGGATAAAATAAGGAATACTGAGACCACCGACCTCAGCCAGTTTAGCCAGTACACGCTGCTGGCGTTGCTGGTATGTCGCACCTTCAGCAGGAGTAAGGTCAAGAACGCGCTCCCAGTCAGATAAAAGGCTGCGGGCATAAAATGGAGTAACACCACCTTCGACAAGTCCTGCAGACGTATCGAGAGTGTCAAACACGCCTGCTTCCGATCGCAATGATGCATCAAGAAGGGGCTGCCCAGGACTGTACGAAACGAGTGGCAGCAGGCGATTTAATAGCGTGAAGTAGTTCATAGCAGCTCTACCTCCACATTTCCTAATCTGAGCCATTCGACTTTCGTGGCATCGATTACAGGCTGAATATTTGCGGATGGTGTAACGATGTCATAGTCGGTAATACCAGGAATGAGAGAAATCAATGTCCCCGCCTGGCTGCGAATAAAAGCCACTCCCGGCTCACGGCGCGAGTCATCGTCCTCCAGCGTTCCGGCGATAGCCTGTTTGGCAGCTGCGAGGGTGATGCCCTCCAGTGATACCTTCACGAGTACGTCAAATGTACGGATGACAGGCATGAGTACCAGCGTGTTTTTTGCTGTAACAGGCCGAACATCGTCAATGTGAGCCTGCGTCCTGTCGATCACATCCTGAGAAGGCAGCCCACCTGCAGACGTAATAACAACATCAACAGTGCCCAGCCCCCGACGCAACGGATAAACATATGCTGCAGATACGCCGGATACTTCCAGTGCCCAGCGTTTGTAATCATATTTATTACCGCCTGCAGGAGGTCGGCGAATGATTTCAAGCAGACGGGCAAGCAGCTCCGCATCAGTTTCCTCATCCGTACCGCCAGTCATCAGACCTACGGTCACTGTGCTGTCAAACCCGTCAGGTGTTGTGGTCAGTGTTGCGGAGGTCACTGAGGTGGTGTTACCCGTAGTCCCTGACAGTGAAGACATGGCATTTACGGATGCTTTTCCATCCGGCCCGATAGTAATATCTTCGGTTGTTGTCCACGAAACACTGTCGCGTTTGAACACAAGACCGGCAGCGGCTAAGGCTCCCGGTTCGCCGGTAAATGTGGCGGGCCCGGAGGCGCTGTTGGCCGCTTTTTTGCTTAAACCACGTAAACGGGCATGCAGATAGAGAAATTCCGAATCAGCTGTATCCGGGAATATCTGACGGACTATCCATCCCTGATGCTGATAAAGCCCCTCGGCAACGCTGGCGACACTTGACGCCCGGACATACCAGTCGCTGTCAGGCCCCAGCTTGTCATCAGACAACTGCAGGAGATTTTTGATATCCCGCAGAATGTCTGTGCGAATTTGCGCAGCATTTTTGGTAATGAATGGCATCAGCTGACCTTAACCGGAAATTTCCAGGTCTGCGGCGTTCCGCTCGCGGACGTGACGATGATATGAAGCAGCATCCAGCCTTTTTGCCAGTGCTCTGCAGTTACGGAAATGGACTTAGCGCGACCGTCATCAATAATCGGCTGCAGGGCCTGCTGCGAATACTGCACCGCGAGTTTCTGAACGCGGGACACATCCTTTTCGCGGCGAAGTGTATGTAAAAGAGAGCCCAGAGTTGGATCATCCCACCATGAGCCAAGGGGCGTCATCAGCCGTAAGTAGACGGCATTCGCTAAAGAGTCTGAGCTGTCGCCGGTATAATCGCCGGTCGTTGGATCAATCAACATTTCCATGCCGTAATACTATCGGCATGGAAATTTAAATTATCGGTGAAGGGGTTCAGTGGGGTTTGCTTTTGAAGGTGAACTTACGGTACCACAAATTACATTTGCTGATTAGGTTTCTGCGTTGTGCCTGCATCGCCGCCGTGGTTGTGGTCGTGACCGTCATAAGTCTCGCGCATGGTGTTCAGCGTAGATTTACCGTCAGCAACTTCATTACTACCTTTCAGCAGTGGCGTATCAAAATCTGCCCGCTCTGAGGCTGTCGTTTTATAAGTTTTGGTATTAACAATATGCTCTTCGGTATTCACGGTATGTTTTTTCGTATTAACAATATATTCATCACAGTTCACTTCAATAATTTTCCCGCGCTTCAGGATAATGTTGCTGCCTTCATCCGAATAAATGGCAAGCTCACCACTTTTCAGGCTCTTTAGCCTGTATGAAGCGTGTTCCGTGGCAATCACCACGCTATGACTGGTGCGCCCGTTAAGCGGGAGCATAATGGCTTTAGTCCCCTTGGGCGGGTTGGATGTAAAACCGTACTGCTGGAACATCTCCACATCCTGCAGGGACTCCGTAGCCAGACCTTTACCCTGAATGGTCTGAATATCACCGCCGCTGTTAACCCTTATTAAAACGCCCCTGAAGGCCTGTCTTATACGGTTTAACGCGGTGTTAATACGAGAATCAATTTTGTTCCACATCGATAATCTCCAGCTCTTTATTTACTTTGGCGCGGCGTTTACGTGATTTCCGTTTTTTCGGATAAGCGTCAGGTATCCATATTCCATCCTCTTTGAGACGCAGGGTGGTAATGGTGTTGTCTGGCCGTCCACCTGAAAATTCTCTTCCCATGAGGAAGTAAATGTCATCAATGCCATGTGGCTCGCTTCGGACACGGATACGCTGGCCCGGTTGCCATAACTGACCGTTCTCCATGCGATGGCCTTTAACAATAGCTGTCAGATCAAACCCGTTCAGGCGGGCATCGGCCATGGCCTTTCTTGCGCGATAATCAACCTGTGCCTGGTTATCAGCATCACCGGCAACCATAATTTGCGGACGGTAAAATGGTACGGTACTGTCCCGAACGGTGCTGCGTAACCCATGAAAGCCATTTTCTGCAGAGCCGGTGCTGTCATAAATATCATCAGCATCGGCGTCTTCTGCGTCAGCGCTCTGGCCATCAACGTCAATAACCTCCAGCTTCCCGGATTTTTTCCCCTGGCCGTGTCCCTGTGCCAGCATTGTCAGTTCAGAGAACGCCCCGGTAATGGATGACCGGTCACTGAGATCGAGGACGTTGTTTCCCCGACCGTCACGATTAAGAATCAGCGTGGCCACAGGGTCTTTTGTGTAGTCCGGCCCACCAATAACCAGCGTGCCATCTGGCTCAAACCATGGCCATAAACCGCGTGCAGCAGCTGCACGCTCAAGCGTATCCCACGCACGTTCTCCGGGTTCAACGCTGACCTTGTCATTACGCAGGGAAGTCTCAGCCTCAATGCGGATGTTTGTCACCCCCAGCGGTCTGACAACCTGGGCGATCACTTCTTCAAGACTGAGCTGACGGGAGGTGAAAACTGGTGAAGCGCAGTCAACAAGCACGGCAGCGCCATCGCGACCAGAAAGCGATAAAGAGACCTGCTGACGGGATACGCGGCGCTGAACCACATCCACCCGACCGGACATCACCACATCATTACCCACCCTGACCAGTACCGGCACACCTCGTTTAATGGCCGTCGGAAAAATACCGTCAGGCAGACCAAGCGTTACACTCCAGGCATCGGAGGGGATCAGAAAATCGGAGTCAATCTGATAGCGGCTCCATGCACTGTGGATTTTGCCATCAATAACCAGGCTCACCGTATTCTGCGAATCTTTATCTTGAGTAGGCATTCAGAACGTCACCGGCTTTGATGTTGTTAGGATTACGTAGTGTCGGATTGAGACGCAGCAACTCGGCGGCGCGGGTGTAGTCCTCGTACCACAGGTGCGCCAGCAAATGCAGGTTAGTGTCGGACAATGCCACTCGCGTAGTCATTGGTGGTCTGCTGGTAATAACCGCTGCGCCCAACTCCTGAACAGTCAGGGCAATATCCTTGAGGCTTTCAACCACGGGTTGCCATGTCACGCCACCAGGTGTTTCACCGGCGCTCACGTTTTGCGTATCGGCAGCAAAGGTGTCCCGCGTCTGGTCGATTGCCGTCTGAATGGCCGTCCTGGTGTCGTTGGTGATCTGCTCAATATCGACAGGAGACAGAATATCGCTGATGCTGCTGTCACTGAGTATGTCGGAAGCATCAAGCGCCAGCTGGATTGCAACCTGGATTTTTACCGCCGTTACCAGCTCAGTAATATCCGAGGTTGATGAGCCTGCCGGAACAGCAACAGCAACAGTCTTTTGCCCTGTCACTATCTGCTGAGGTAATGCGGCCACATCCTGCAGATTGTTACGGCCATTCTTCCAGTCGGCCATCACGATGCCCGCCGTACCGGAAACGTCTGAGGACTGTGAATAGCTTCCTGGGTTATTACTGACACTTGATTTGGACTGAAGCGACGTCAGGCTCAGCGCACTCTGCAGGTCATTCATGAACGCTTTCGGATAATTAACAAAATCCGAGGTGGTACTGACAAATCCTGTCAGTTCCCCCTTAAGCACGGTCACCATATTCAGCGTCGTGGTTGCCAGCGATTTCGCTTTCTTCATCCACTTTTTCGCTGTACGCAGAGGCGAGAGAATATTGTCGATGGCTGTCTGGGCTTTCTCCAGAGCGGATTGCGCCTGGTTGAAAATGATATCGGCTTTCGACAGCGGGAAGTCGCTGCCAAAGAAAGGCAGATTAAGTCCCCCCTGGATAAAGACCACTTCGACAACGCAGTAATCAACGTTCTCCGCTTCATGCGATGCCTGATACTCAATGCACTTCATGCCCGTCATGTAGCCGAAAACCGGGTGGATTAACTCCGCGCTACCGCGTGTATCCAGCGCGGCCAGAAACGCCCGCAGTCGCACTTCGTAATCGTCGCCCCAGAAAAGGACCGTCATTCGCAGGTTACGAGGCTTGCGGCCAAGGTCATCAACATCGCCACCGTCCACATAGGGATACTCATACGTTGCAATGTCGCGGCTGGCGCTGTCACGGGTATTAACCACATCAAAGCGGACGCCCCTGAATGAGGCATCCTGTAATGAATCTTCCCAGCTCACTGCGGGCCTCCTGTTGAGCCGCGAACGGATTGTTCGCCGTTGTATTCATTAACAGCTGATGCAATTTCACGTCCGTCCAGTACCAGCTTTGTGGTGAGGTTAATGGGTTGTGATTTTTGTTGCTGTTGGGGCAAAAGATAAGACGGCACGCCTGTTGTTGCTGGTGTGTTTTGCCCCATCGTGGCCGGAGAACTCCACCATGATTTGACCTCATCCACGACATCCAGCAATCCGGGGCGGGCTTTTACTGCATCCAGCATGCGTGCTGACTCACTGGAATAGTTGTCAACCTTAAGCCGCGCACGTGCATCAGCATCACCTCGCTCAACATGAACAAGTGGCGCATCCTGCATACCCTGATAGAGGGCCAGTGGGGCTAATACCTTGCCAGCTCCGCCACGAATAACGGACCAGGCACGTCCAAGAGCAGATCCCCCTGCAGTCGGCACTCCACCGCCTGGAGAGCCTGGCATTTTTATTCCCCCACCAGTCAGGAAGTTTAGCCCTGCAAAAGCTACCGCCGCTGCAGTCATGGCTTTAATACCTGTGGTGGCACCAGAAATAGCCGTGGTTAGCTCAGGATATTCTTTAGCGTAATCAGAAAGTTTTGACGTCAAATCACCGTATAAATCGGCAATAGGTTTCATTGCATCCTGCTCGGAGAACATTTTCTCTGATTCAAATTGTTGCGATTTAAAATCATTGGTTGATGACATTACTTCAAAAGATGCAGCGCCAGCCCCGACTGAATTCTCAGTCCCTTTTATTTGTTCTTTTATAAACTCACGCTTCATTATATTTGTTTTCAAAGCAGTACTAGCTTGCTGGTCAGCAATTATTTTTGACGTAATTGAAGAAACAACAATATCCAAAGCTGCGAGGATATCGTTTTCTTTATCCGTGCCTTTATATTTCTTTGCCTCGCCCCTTAGTTTTTGAACTCTTTTATCTGCTGATACAATCCCTGATACGGCATTCATAACGATATCTGGTGTACTTAACCCATTTGTCTTTTGCTCAGCCAAATAGTCAATGTAACCAAGTGCCTTTCCACCTTTCCCTCTGAATTTATAATTCTTCAAAGTATTTTGAATGTCAGCACTCGTGATTTTATCAAGTAAATTATTGACATTAGTGGATGCAGCACTGTTATCACCAGCTGTTTCTGCATTTGCCTGTAATAATGCTAATATCTTATCAAAATCACCAAGACCAGACATACCGATACTCTTAGCTTTGGTGAGCGTTAATGATAAAGATGACGCCATATCGGCAAGTTCATACTTGCCATTTTCTCCTGAACGAATCGACTTATCATAAATAGTAGGTAAGTCTTTCGGATCAATGTCAAAGTTTTTTATAGCGCTGATACCAATTTTAGCCAGGTCTTGTGGGTTAGCACCTGATGCTGAAGCATAACGAGTAATATCAGGCAATATTTTCATAGCCGTCTTTTCATCAAGACTACCTGCAAACAGAGCATTCAGCGTATCCTGTGCTGCTTCAGGCGTACCGCCACCGTAGCGCACCGCATTGCGGATAGCGTTATTGATAACGGGGATTTTTTTAATACGCTCAGGTCCAGACAGCTCGTTATATGCAGTGTTGGCTATTTCTGCATTACGTCGTTCGAAGGCCATCTGACGCTGAACCGGGTCTTTTATAATCACTCCTGCAGCGGTTAACCCACCGGCTACTGCTGCCACGGTTGAACCTGCAGCACGGAATCGCTGCATGCGCGTCATTGAGTCATTGACGCCGCCAAGCTCAGTTCGCAGCGTTTTGACCCTGTCAGTCATGGCCCTGAAAGCCCGGTTCTGCTCATTTGCGGACAGCATACCTGTGCGGGTAAGGCGATTATAGGCCGCCATGGTCTGCTGTATTTCGCGCTGTATTTCGCGCTCTGAGCGAATGCCAAGAGTTGCTCGCGCCGAACTGGCGCGACGGTATTCCTCAATCAGAGAACGGGAGGCACGAATCGCTGTGGTTGAGTTCTGCTGACGGGATTTCGCCAGCTCATCATCGGTCTTTTGCGCCGCTTTGGTATCACGGCTGATACCCTGCAGTGCCTGCTTAAGCACTTTGGAGCCGGTATCACGGGCAAGCAGCTGCAGCGCCAGTTGTAAGTTACGCGCCATGGACTATCTCCGTTTGCCGACTTTCTTCCGGCGTTGCGATTTGACAGTGCGGGTTGTGCGGGTAGTGGTTTGCCCGGTTTTCTTTCCATGTAACCGGGCAAGCGCTTCGGTGTAGCCGTCGAGTTCCGTTCGGGTCATGCTTCCGATTTGTTGTTCACTGATCCCGTATCGTCCGAGGGCGAGGACGAGGGTTCGGTAGCCGGTGAGCTTTTGTTCAAATCCATCCGCTTTTTTTTAATGGCTTCAATCTGAGCATCTATGAGATCGAAATCATCATCATTCAGCTCGTTAAGGAGCAGCTCCGCCGTGATTTCTTCCTTTGGCACGTCTCCGAGGGAAGTAATCGCACACGCCATTACCGCAACGCGGTAATACATGTTTGCGGCTGCGCCTTCGGTAGTGCCGCAGGCTTCATCGGTTGCCCGCAGCGCTTCAATGGTATCGCTCACCACAGGCAGCCTGACGGCAAAGTCAAAATGGACTTTATCACCGTATTTAACGCCATATAAAAGCTGCTGCTTTTCCATTTATTCCTCCACCCGACGAAGTGCATTCATGGTGATATCGCGCTTCGCTTCGTTATCGACGGTATACTGAGCCCCGGCCTGAGTGCTGAAGCAGTCCAGGTAAGAAACACGTTTACCGCTGCTGTTGAGTGGATACTGGGTGATTTTCGCACCTTCAATACCGCCCCAGTTCAGGTCGCCGGATTGCGGGATGACCACCGTAACGGTCAGCTGAATCTCTTCGATGCCACGGGAGAAACCTTTGGCGCGTCCCGTTTTATTCATCGTCTTCACAAGCTTTCGCCCGGTGGTCACATCTTCCTTGAGGTCAGTTACTTCAATTTCCTGGCCGTCGACTTCCATGACGATCGCGCCAACATATTCTTCAAGAGACATTCTGGTTTACCCCTCAGAGCAGCAAATCGATTCGACCGGCAAAGACGTGCAGGCCATTCACAACATCCGCAGGAATGCGAGCGTTCAGCTGGTTAACATCCTGCAGATCGCGCTCTACAATAAGACCGTCTTTGTTGGCATCCACCTCCTCGACAATCTCCAGCTCCTCCAGCTTGTAAAGCACATCCAGCAGTTCACTGCGCACCTTCGGTGGCGTCCTTGAGCTGAGCTTGTCGCGCGGGAATCGCAGAGCGATACGTTCACGGCAGGCCTTGCGCACGTAGTCCAGCGTCCGGATGGTGGTGATATCCAGCAGAGCCACATCATCCACGCCCTGGGCGTTTTTGGTGTAGGTGCTGATCGCGCGAACGATCTGAACTTTGTCACCGGGGCCTATCTCAAACGGGGTAAGCCCATTGCGCAGGGCGTTCTCCTGCTCGGTTCGCCCGGGCTGACTTTCCACTGCAGTCACATCCAGCGTGCTCATCGCAAGGGTGTTCAGCGGGCGGGCCGGGTCTTCTTCACTGGCGATAACAGCGGCATAGGCAGCGGCAATCTGCGCCGGGGTTTTTACCGAGCCACTATGCCAGCCCAGCGTGATACGCCCGTCATTCAGTGAGGCTGCCAGTGCAATGCCGGTGGAAAGCGACTTGCGCCAGCCACCCACGCCGATTGCACCGCGCTGCTCCATCGCATTGCTGACGTTTGTCAGATGGTTACGCAGTGCCGTCATCGCCTCCTGGGTGGAGAACGGGCAAACAACAATGTTATGACCTGCTGAGAACGCCGCTGCCAGCGCTGGCGTAATATCCGGATCAACATTGCCGCCTGCAAGAGTGGTCGCCGCTGCTGTGATACCCGCTGCCGTCACGGCGGAAGAGACAATAATGTCGTTACCAACCGCCCCTTTATGGCGGCAGGTCAGGGTCACTTCCCCCGCGTTTGCCGTCGCTGTCACTGGCAACCCGTCTTTCTGGGTAATCAGTTCCGTCAACGCTGCCGCAATTGTCTCTGCCGTATCTGCTGCCGAAATACCGACATCAATACGGGTGCCATTAATGGTCACGCTCAGCTTCCCGCTGGAAGATGCTGTGCCGGTCAGGGTGACTTTGCCCGTCGCGGCTGTTGCAGTGGCCGCATCGCTGACCCCGACGATCTGCAGTTGCAGATAGGGGTAGGCACCGATGGCCGCCGTGGCCATCAGATGCGCCAGTGAGCCACGGCCAAAGTACGTCGCAGCCTCTTCATCAGAGAAAACAGACTGAATGACAAGCGGTGCAGACGAACCGGAGGCCAGCATTGGTGCAATCATCAGCACCTTCTGGGTGTTACCCGGCAGGGTACGAACGGCCAGGCGGGTGTTGAACTCAATATACTGACCTGGCTTGCGGTTCGTACCGATAGTGTCAAAACTGATATTAGGACTGCTCACCGTTCACCTCCGTGCTGACTGCGTTGTTTTTGTTTTTGGTGTTCTTGTCACTGTCCGTGACAATAATCAGATCACCGGCCATTACCTGACGCTGGTAATAAGCGGTGTTCTCCACCTCAAGGGGTTCCGCATCGGTGATGTAGCGGCGCGCATTATCCTCGCGCGGCACGCTCAACCCACTGGCGGCTTTTACTTTAATTTTGCTCATGACTGATAATGTCCTCTGCTGCATTGTCTTTATCAGGCTGCTTAAGATCGTAACTGAGTCGGGTTTTCAGCCATGCCGGGTCATCGTCGGTGGTGGCACCGCCATAAATCTGGAACATATGATCAACATGGCCTTCCGGCGCATCCGTAAGCGGGTAACGCCCGTTCTCCAGCGCTGACTCAATCCATTTCGTGTCGAACTCGCAGGCAAAAACGGAAAATGCCTGAGTCTCTATCTGGGTGTTGAAGAGCGTGCGCACGCGACCGGGGCTGAGCGGGTCAATTTTAATACCCGTATCCGCCATATCCTGACCGGACAGCAGACGACGAACGGCAGCAACAAGAATGTACGTACCGACCTCCTGTACGTGCGGCCCACCCATACGGGCCGCTTCTTCACTGCGCAGGCTGCGCTCGCCTACCACCACGACAAAGCGACCGTGCGTGACAAACCGTTGCCGTGCTGTGCTGTATGGCTCGGTTTTTTGGACCCCGCCAAACGTCACCCAGACGGCAGGCAGCTGGCGCAGTACCTCCGCAGGCTCGCCGTCCAGCTCGCCGCCGTAGGAGCGCACGTTCTTAGCCATACGGCCCATACCTTTGCGAAGCCGCTCCACGATGGCTTTTTCAATATCTGTAATCACCATCAGAAACTTCCTCCGCCAGTCTGGTCACGTCCGAAGACGCGACCACCTGACACCATCCGCGCACCGGTTCCGCTTTTCACCACTTCACCCGTCGTCGTGCGGCCCAGATTGATTCGCCCGGATGCAACTTTTTCCAGGTAGCGAACGGTGTCTTCATACCGCTCGCGGATTTCCGCTGTCATCTGGGTCTCAGAGCCGCACAGAAGATAGCGGGCGATGTTGCAGCAGCGACCGACGAGAACACGGGGATCATCAGCCCAGGGCACCGGATAGCGACCGCAGAGATATCCGTCGATTTCAGCGCTGGCC
>OKES01000309.1_pt1 | contig 11817 bp, 10 predicted proteins | sample 1611001 | NCBI WGS metagenome assembly OKES01 (sample SAMN04436703, study PRJEB24849) | human gut metagenome | biome: human gut; feature: NICU; material: stool | host: Homo sapiens | place: USA: Saint Louis, MO | collected 2010-08-11
ATGTTGTCGGATTGCCTGAGTTTCCATTAAAATAGATCGGATCGATTTAAGCACACAAAGGGGGAAGTGCTTACTTATATGAAACATAAACCACAGATGATGAAAATGCGTTGGTTAAGCGCAGCCGTAATGTTGTCCCTGTGTACTTCATCTGCATGGGCATTTAGCATTGATGACGTTGCAAAAGAGGCCAAAACGTTAGCCGGGAAAGGCTATGAAGCGCCGAAGAGTAACCTGCCCTCCGCTTTCCGCGACATGAAATACGCGGATTACCAGCAAATTCAGTTTAATCACGATAAAGCTTACTGGAATAACCAGAAAACCCCATTCAAGCTTGAATTTTACCATCAGGGTATGTACTTCGACACGCCGGTCACCATCAATGAAGTGACGGCCACCAGCGTGCGCAAAATTAAATATAGCCCGGACTATTTTAACTTTGGTAACGTTCAGCACGATAAAGACACGGTGAAAGACCTCGGTTTCGCCGGCTTCAAAGTACTGTATCCGATCAATAGCAAAGATAAGAACGATGAGATCGTCAGCATGCTCGGTGCCAGCTACTTCCGCGTGCTGGGTCAGGGTCAGGTTTACGGCCTGTCCGCGCGCGGCCTGGCTATCGATACCGCGCTGCCGTCCGGCGAAGAGTTCCCGCGTTTTCGCGAGTTCTGGATCGAGCGTCCTAAAGCCACCGACAAACGTCTGACTATCTATGCGCTGCTGGACTCCCCGCGGGCAACCGGCGCTTATCGCTTTGTCATCATGCCGGGACGCGACACCGTGGTAGATGTCCAGTCCAAAGTTTACCTGCGTGACAAAGTGGGCAAACTGGGCGTGGCGCCGCTGACCAGCATGTTCCTGTTCGGTTCTAACCAGCCTTCTCCGGCGCTTAACTATCGTCCGGCGCTACACGACTCCAATGGTCTGTCGATCCTGGCCGGTAACGGCGAGTGGATCTGGCGTCCGCTGAACAACCCGAAACACCTTGCCGTTAGCAGTTATGCGATGGAAAACCCGCAAGGGTTCGGCCTGCTGCAGCGCGGCCGTCAGTTCTCGCGCTTCGAGGATCTCGACGATCGTTATGACCTGCGTCCGAGCGCCTGGATCACCCCGAAAGGGGAGTGGGGCAAAGGGAAAATCGAACTGGTTGAAATCCCGACCAACGATGAAACCAACGATAACATCGTGACTTACTGGACGCCGGATCAGCTGCCGGAGCCGGGCAAGGAGATGAACTTCAAGTACACCATCACCTTCAGCCGCGATGAAGACAAGCTGCATGCGCCGGATAACGCGTACGTTATGCAGACCCGCCGCTCTACCGGCGACGTGAAGCAGTCGAACCTGATCCGCCAGCCGGACGGCACCATTGCTTTCATTGTCGACTTCACCGGCGCCGATATGAAAAAACTGCCGGCGGATACCCCGGTCGCCGCCCAGGCGAGTACCGGCGATAACGCTGAAATCGTTGAAAATACCGTGCGTTACAATCCGGTGACCAAAGGCTGGCGAATGATCCTGCGTTTGAAGGTGAAAGATCCGAAGAAAACGACGGAAATGCGCGCCGCGCTGGTTAACGGTGATGACACGTTGAGCGAAACCTGGAGCTATCAGCTGCCTGCCAATGAATAAGATAACAAAGTACATTGACGCATTGCCGCTGTCGGACGCCGAGAAATCGGCGCTGCCGGACACCAGCCTGCAGGCCGTTCATCAGGCCCTGGATGACGACCATCAGACCTTCGCCCGCGAAGACGACTCCCCGCTGGGGTCGGTGAAGGCACGGCTGGCGCATAGCTGGCCGGATTCGCTGTCTGGCGATCAGCTGGTGAAGGACGATGAAGGCCGTACTCAGCTGCATGCGATGCCTAAAGCCAAGCGCTCCTCAATGATCCCGGACCCGTGGCGTACCAACCCGGTCGGCCGCTTCTGGGACCGTCTGCGCGGACGCGATGTCACGCCGCGCTATCTCTCCCGTCTGACGCAAGAAGAGCGCGAGAGTGAGCAAAAATGGCGTACCGTCGGCACCATTCGTCGCTATATCCTGCTGCTGCTGACGCTGTCGCAGACCGTAGTGGCCACCTGGTATATGAAAACCATTCTGCCTTATCAGGGCTGGGCGCTGATCAACCCGGTCGACATGGTGGGGCAGAACCTGTGGATCTCGTTCATGCAGCTGCTGCCGTACGTGTTGCAGAGCGGCATTCTGATCCTCTTCGCGGTGCTGTTCTGCTGGGTTTCCGCCGGCTTCTGGACCGCGTTAATGGGCTTCCTGCAGCTATTGATCGGCCGCGATAAGTACAGTATTTCCGCCTCGACGGTCGGTGACGAACCGTTGAACCCGGCGCACCGTACGGCGCTGATAATGCCGATCTGTAACGAAGACGTTGACCGCGTTTTCGCCGGCCTGCGGGCGACCTGGGAGTCGGTGAAAGCGACCGGTAACGCCGCTCATTTCGACGTCTATATCCTCAGCGATAGCTATAACCCCGATATCTGTGTGGCTGAGCAAAAGGCGTGGATGGAGCTGATTGCCGAAGTGCAGGGCGAAGGGCAGATCTTCTACCGCCGCCGTCGTCGTCGAGTGAAGCGTAAGAGCGGCAACATCGATGACTTCTGCCGCCGCTGGGGCAGCCAGTATAGCTATATGGTGGTGCTGGACGCTGACTCGGTGATGACCGGTGAGTGTTTGAGCAGCCTGGTGCGCCTGATGGAAGCGAACCCGAATGCCGGGATCATTCAGTCTTCCCCGCGCGCCTCGGGCATGGACACGCTGTATGCGCGTTGCCAGCAGTTTGCCACCCGGGTGTACGGTCCGCTGTTTACGGCGGGTCTGCACTTCTGGCAGTTGGGGGAGTCCCACTACTGGGGCCACAACGCCATTATCCGCGTGAAGCCGTTCATTGAGCACTGCGCGCTGGCGCCGCTGCCGGGCGAGGGCAACTTTGCCGGGTCGATCCTGTCGCACGACTTCGTCGAAGCCGCGCTGATGCGCCGTGCCGGCTGGGGGGTGTGGATTGCCTACGATCTGCCGGGCTCCTATGAGGAGCTGCCGCCGAACCTGCTGGACGAGCTGAAACGCGACCGTCGCTGGTGTCAGGGCAACCTGATGAACTTCCGCCTGTTCCTAGTCAGAGGGATGCACCCGGTTCACCGGGCGGTGTTCCTTACCGGCGTGATGTCCTACCTGTCGGCGCCGCTGTGGTTTATGTTCCTTGCCCTGTCGACGGCGTTGCAGGTGGTGCATGCCCTGACCGAACCGCAGTACTTCCTGCAGCCGCGTCAGCTGTTCCCGGTGTGGCCGCAGTGGCGGCCTGAGCTGGCCATCGCGCTGTTCGCTTCGACCATGGTGCTGCTGTTCCTGCCGAAGCTGCTGAGTATTATTCTGGTGTGGTGTAAAGGGCCGAAAGAGTACGGCGGATTTATCCGCGTCACGCTTTCACTGCTGCTGGAGGTCCTGTTCTCGGTCCTGCTGGCGCCGGTCCGTATGCTGTTCCACACGGTCTTCGTGGTCAGCGCCTTCCTCGGCTGGGAGGTGGTATGGAATTCGCCGCAGCGTGATGATGACTCCACGCCGTGGGGGGAAGCCTTTATGCGCCACGGCTCGCAGCTGCTGCTGGGGCTGGTGTGGGCGGTCGGGATGGCATGGCTGGATCTACGCTTCCTGTTCTGGCTGGCGCCGATTGTTGTCTCGCTGATCCTCTCGCCGTTCGTATCGGCGATTTCCAGCCGGGCGACAGTGGGCCTGCGCACCAAGCGCTGGAAGCTGTTCCTGATCCCGGAAGAGTATTCGCCGCCGCAGGTGCTCAAGGATACCGATGCGTACCTGACGATGAACCGTCAGCGTTCGCTGGACGATGGCTTTATGCACGCGGTGTTTAACCCGTCGTTTAACGCCCTCGCCACCGCAATGGCCACTGCGCGCCACCGTCAGGGGCATATCCTGGAGATCGCCCGCGAGCGCCATGTCGAGCAGGCGCTGAATGAAACGCCGGATAAGCTGAACCGCGATCGTCGACTGGTGCTGTTGAGCGACCCGGTAACCATGTCGCGTCTGCACTATCGCGTATGGGCCGCGCCGGAGAAATACTCTTCATGGGTGAACGCCTATCAGCAGTTGGCGCTTAACCCGCTGGCGCTGAAAACGAAATAAGCCGTACGTTAAGGAAAATACCGGCAGCGATGCCGGTATTTTTTTATCTGAAATACGAGGATGTGGATGCGAATACTACCGATCATTGCCATGGCGCTGCTGCTCAGCGGCTGCGGCAGCATTATCAGCCGTACGGTGCCCGGGCAGGGGCATGGCAATCAATATTACCCGGGCGTACAGTGGGATGTTCGCGATTCGGCATGGCGCTATCTCACCATTCTTGACCTACCGTTCTCGCTGGTATTTGATACGCTTCTGCTGCCTCTGGACGCCAGCCACGGCCCCTATAACTGATTAACGCTCGTCCCACTCGTCGGCTGCCGTCTGCCCCTCTTCGGTGTCCAGCGAGGGCTCGAGCTGAAATTCGCCTTCATCCCATTCGTGGAGCGTATTTTCCTCCAGCCACTCCTGACGCAGCTCTATCTCATCATAATCCCCGTCGAAGACGCTCTGCGCGGCTTCGCCGCTGAGCATCGGGAGGCATTCGCCTTGTTCCTCTTCGTCAGCAAAAAATTCGGCCTGCCAGGCGATATCGCCATCCTGCAGCACATACTTTTGAATGTTGAGCTGCTCAACGTTGGCGCTCTCTTCATCGCTGTCAGGGTTGTTGGCGAGAAATTCTTCACGTGCTGCATCAATAGCTTCTTCAAGCGTGGCGTAGAACATCGAATCCTTTGGCATAGCGAATCTCCTGAGAAGAATATGAATTGAACACGATTCAATCTATAGAAGGCGGTACGCACGGCGTCAAGGGACAGAGCCCCTCTCGACGTTAATTTACTGAATGCGAAGTATCCGCGGCTGGCCGACGCAGGCTGAGGGTGGAGTAGATCGCATTAAATAATACCACCCCTGCGGTGACCAGAAATACAGCGCGGAAGCCATAGTTAGCGGAAACCGACGCGCCAATCAGGGGGCCGGTAACGTTGCCAATATCGCGGAAAGACTGGTTATAGCTGAAGATTCGCCCGGAGATCTGGCTGGTCGAGTTGTACACCAGCAGGGTTTGCACCGCCGGCAGCAGCGCGCCGTCCGCGGCGCCGAGCAGGAATCGCAGGATACCTAACTGCAGCGGGGTCTGAACGAACGACATCGGGATCAGGAGTAGCACCGAGATAATCAGCGCGACGATGAGGATTTTTTCCGGCCCGATGCGATCCCCCAGTTTGCCCAGCCGCGGGGCGCTCATCAGCGCGGCAATGCCCGGCACCGAGGCGATCATTCCGCTGATAAAGGCGATGTTACTGACGTTGCCCGCGAGATCGCGTACATAAAGCGTCAGGATCGGCGCAATGGAACCGGTGGCCACCTGGATTATCAGCGAGGTCACAAACAGGCTGAGCACCAGTTTGGGATTCTGCAGCGAGGAGAACACCTCTCTGGCACTGAGCATCTCTTTCCTGGCGATCGGCACAAAATTTTCGCGGATTAAAAACAGGGTCAACAAGAAACAGATAAATAGTACCGCCGCGGTCATAAAGAAGACGGTGCGCAATCCCCAGTGGTCGGCCAGGAAGCCACCTGCCAGCGGGCCGAGCAGGGCGCCGCTTACCGCGCCGGTAGACAGTGTCCCCAGCGCCCAGCCGCTTTTATGGCGCGGGATCTGGGTGGCGATCAGGGCGTTGGCGTTAGGAATAAAACCGCCCAGCAGGCCGAGCAATGCGCGCAGCAGCAGAAACTGCCAGATATTCTGCGCCATTCCCATCAGCATCATCACGATGGCCATCCCGAGGGCGGAACGCAGCAGCATGATTTTTCTCCCCTTGCGATCAGCAAGCCCCCCCCAGAACGGCGAGGCGATGGCAGAGAAAAGAAAGGTAATACTAAAGACCAGCCCGGACCACATGTTCAGGGCGCTATGCCCGGTGACGCCGAGCTGTTCGACGTAGAGTGGCAGAAAGGGCATGACCAGGCTGAAGGCGGCGCCGGTTAAAAAGCAGCCAAGCCAGGTCACGGTCAGGTTTCGTTTCCAGTTAATGGGGGTTTCAGCAGACGACATAGGGTTCCACTGGCCTGCGCGGCAGGTCAAATTAAGAGAAAATATGAGCCTGCTAATTATGCGCCTGAGAAATAGATGCCGCAATGGAGGAGAGCTTTTAAAGCTAAAGGAGAGCCTAAAGCCTGAGCGGCGAAGCTTCCCGGCCGGGATGAGCGCGGCCGGGAAAAGGGATCAGTAGCGGGAGGGCATGCCTTCGGGGCGGGTTTTGAAGCGACGATGGAGCCACATATACTGTTCCGGGGCCATCATGATGCACTGCTCAACGATCTTGTTCATCCACGCGGCGGTGGTTTCCGCGTCGTCCAGCGGCGGGGAACACTCTGGCGGCAGGATAATCAGTTCATAACCTTTACCGTCCGGTTTGCGGCGAGGGACGAAGGGCACGATGCAGGCTTTGGACATTTTCGCCAGCATCCAGGTGCCGGAGGTGGTCGCCGCCTGGTCGACCGCAAACAGTGGGGCGAAGACGCTGGCGGTCGGGCCGTAATCGTGATCCGGTGCGTACCACACCACTTCGCCTTTTTTCAGTGCCCGGATCATGCCTTTCAGATCCTTACGGTCAATCATATCCTTGTTGGAGCGCAAGCGGCCCCAGGTCTGCAGCCAGTCGATCACCGGGTTGTCGTTGGGGCGATAGACGCCAATCCCCGGCTCGTTCATACCGAACATCCGCGCTCCCATCTCGAGAGTGAGGAAATGAATACCGATCAGCAGAATGCCGCGCTGCTGCGCCTGCACATCGCGAATATGCTCAAAGCCGATGGTGTCGGTCCAGCGGGCGATACGGCGAACCGGCCAGAACCAGGCCATACCGGTCTCCATCAGCCCCATGCCCACCGATTCAAAGTTCATCACCACCATTCGGTGGCGTTCCTGCTCGCTTTTCTCGGGGAAGCAGAGCTCAAGATTGCGATAGGCGATTTTCGCCCGGCGCTTCATAAAGCGCATGGCCAGACGGCCGATGGCGTTCCCGAGGCGGTAGATCAGCGGGTAGGGCAGTTGGACAACCAGCCACAGCAGGCCGATACCCAGCCACAGCAGCCAATAGCGCGGATGCAACAGCGCCGGAGAAAATTTAGGCAAATGAGTCATTTCATACCCGTATCAGTGAGCAACGTCTTATATTATCGCATTTTTTTACCGGCCAGCCAAAGGCGGCGACAGTCAGCTCGTTTTGTTAAGCGGGGCGCGACCGGGTGAGAGAAATGTAGCGTAAAATGTAGGGATGTAAATTAATTAGCTTTGCTATATCATGCCCGCCGTTTATTTCCTCATTTCTATGTCGAGCAGGTACACCATGCCAGTGTTACACAACCGCATTTCAAATGAGACGTTAAAGGCGCAAATGCTGGCTGAGACCGAGCCGCGCACGACGATCTCATTCTATAAATATTTCACCATTGTCGACCCGCAGGCGACCCGTGATGCGCTGTGGGTTGCCTTAACCCAGCTGAAGGTCTTTGGCCGCATCTATCTGGCCCGGGAAGGGATCAACGCGCAAATCAGCGTGCCGCAAAGCAACGTTGAGGCTCTGCGTGAGTTTCTCTATGGCTTCGATCCGGCGCTGGCGGGGCTGCGTTTCAATATCGCCGTGGAGGACGATGGTAAGTCTTTCTGGGTGCTGCGCCTGAAAGTTCGCGATCGTATCGTCGCCGACGGCATCGACGATCCCTCGTTTGACGCCTCCAATGTGGGGGAGTATCTCAAGGCGGCGGAAGTCAACGCGATGCTTGACGATCCGGATGCCGTGTTTATCGATATGCGTAACCACTATGAATATGAGGTGGGCCATTTCGAAAACGCGCTGGAGATCCCGGCGGATACCTTCCGCGACCAGCTGCCGAAAGCCGTGGAAATGATGCAGGACCATAAAGACAAGAAAATTGTCATGTATTGCACCGGCGGCATTCGCTGTGAAAAAGCCAGCGCCTGGATGAAGCATAACGGCTTCAATAAGGTCTGGCACATCGAGGGTGGCATCATCGAGTACGCCCGTCGCGCCCGCGAGCAGGGGCTACCGGTGCGCTTCATTGGTAAAAACTTTGTCTTTGATGAGCGGATGGGCGAGCGGATCTCCAATGACGTTATCGCGCACTGTCATCAGTGCGGCGCGCCGTGCGACACCCATACTAACTGCCTGAACGATGGCTGCCATCTGCTGTTTATCCAGTGCCCGAGCTGCGCCGAGAAGTTTGCCGGCTGCTGTAGCGAAGCCTGCATGGAAGAGCATAAGCTACCGGAAGAGGAGCAGCGTAAGCTGCGCGCCGGGCGTGAAAACGGCAACAAAATCTTTAATAAATCCCGTGGCCGGCTGAATACCAAACTCGGGATCCTCGACCCGGAGCCGTCAGAAAAACCATAACCAGACGAGATCGATGATCGCCAGCAGCAGCCAGAGCGCCAGGTAGATCATAAAATGCTCGCGCACGTTGTTGACCAGCATATTAAACAGGCGACGCATAACCGCTCTCAATCACTAACGGCCTCAGCAGAGGCCGTTTCTTTACCCAACGGCAAAAGTGCCGCATTCCATTACGCGTTAAAGCGCGCCAGAGAAAAGGGGGCCAGATTGAAGCTCGATGCTTCGTCCTGAGCAAACTGACTGGCAATTTCGCCCAGCACCGGCGCAAACTTAAAGCCGTGGCCGCTCAGCCCGGTGATCAGCAGCGTGTCTGGCCTGCCTGGCAACGTATCGATAATAAAGTCCTCATCGACGGTATTGTCGTAGGTACAGGAGGCGCCGTGCAGGCAGCCGCCGATGCCAGGCAGGACGTTACGCAAAAACGGGAAGGATTCGGAACCATCGCTGGCGACAGCGCCAAACGCTACCCGTTCCTGCGGGGTGGAGATCGGCTGGCCGCCGTTATGCTTGCCAATTTTCAGTTCATTATCTTCCGCCGGGAAACCGTAATATTGATCGCCGTTGGGCAACTCGCCGGTGAAGGCCGGGAAGTGATTCTTGCTGCTGTAACGGCCATCGGCCTGGTACCAGGCGAACACCTTGCGTACCGGCTGGATAGGGAGATCCGGAAGCAGGCGGGTGACCCAGGTGCCGGCGCTGACCAGCAGCTTTTTACCATGATATTCACCGTCGAGGGTATCGATGGTGATCCCGTCAGCATGGTGATGAATAGCCGAGACCGGACAGTTGAATAGCTGCGCGCAGCCTGCTTCCCGCGCCAGACGGATCCAGGTTTCGACGGCCAGTTCGCTGCGCAGTACGCCGGAAGCGGGTTCGAAAATCGCCCGATAGTCATCGGGGAGGCGTATCTCCGGCCAGCGTTGCATCACGGCCTGGGCATCCAGCTCTTCCACCTCAAGCTGGAACGCACGGGCGCTGGCGGCGACGTTGGCGAGAAAAGCGGAGCTGGCGGGGCCGAGGTTAATGACGCCGGTGCGTTCAAACACGGCTTCGCCACTGATCTCTGCCAGTTCATCCCATAGCTGCTGGGCACGCAGCACCAGCGGAACATATTTCTCACCTTCGCCATAGGCGTGACGGATAAGACGGCTGCTGCCGTGATGGCTGCCTTCCTGGTGGGGAGGTTGATGGGCATCGGTCATCAGAACATTGAGTCCGGCACGGCGCGCATAATAGCCAGCGGCGGCGCCGACGGAGCCGCTGCCAATAATGATAAGATCGTATTGCATGGTGAGTTCCGGGTAATTGCCTTGTTAGCAGGGTAATTAACTCCCTGTGCTTATACAAGCCCGAAAATAATTCAGGCACCCGCAGGTGCCTGTTAAGTTTAATGTTAAGTCATTCGCAAGCCGCGTTAATGTCGGCGATACTCGTTTTCCTGGTATTCGCCAGATTCAATCTTCGCAATGCCTGCTTCCAGGATTGAAATAAACTGACGTGCGACGTCCGTCGTTAGCCATAGCGTCTGGCCGATCTCAGCATCATTACTGTTTTCTTGAGTGGGGTTCTGGTAGTGCAGGCGCAACATCAGCGCATCGTAGCTATCAACGGTGCTGATGTCCCATCCAACGAGGGGATGGGTCTGAATGACTTCATTATTTTTTTCCATCATAACCCCTTATTCATATGTTAAAAGACAACAATTCTCGAGGTTTAATGCATATTTTTTGAAGCAAGTTAATTATATCAGGGATCAAGAATAAACTCGAGAAATTAAATGAAAGGCAGCATGATTTTCTTCTTTTGCCGCTTTTTTACTCAAGATAAGCGCGTAAAATGGCCACTTTAGTCGATATTGAGCAGAATAATCAGGACTATTCTGAACAGAAGAGGGGATAAAAAAAGCCGGGGCGACCCGGCAAAAAAAGCACAATGAGGGAGCAAACCAGAGTAACTGGATCCCGCCATGCTTCAGGAGAGATCGTGGACAAACCAGTCGTCCGCGCTTTCCCATGTTTCCTGCAGGATTTCGCTTATCCGGTCTTTGTCTTCTTTCAGGGCGCCAAACACCGAGAGCTGATTACCGGTGGCGTAGCGGACGCTCACCTGGCTATCGATGGCCGGGAATTGCTCGGCGATACGGCGAGAGAGTTCGTTATTCAGCGCTTCCAGCGCGCCGTTAGGTAAGGCGGTCGTTTTGGCGATAGACACTTCAATGCGCATAATTGCCCCCTGCGTTCGATACTGGTTATTTATACAGTATCCGGCTAGCGTTGACAACAGGGGGCTGCGTTTTTATTTCTTCACGGTCCAGTGAACGGTTTCACCCGCCAGGAAGGGCACCAGGGTGTCATTAGGCAGGGAAATGCTGTCCACAACGGTCGTCTCTTCACGCACCAGTTCAACGTAGCTCTCATTGACCGGCAGACCGTAGAAGCGCGGGCCGTTCAGCGAGCAGAAAGCCTCAAAGTGCTGCAGAGCGTTCATTTCTTCAAACACCGTGGCGTAGCTGCCGAGGGCGGTCGGGGCGTTAAAGCAGCCGGCGCAGCCACAGCTGGCTTCCTTACGGTGGCGCGCGTGCGGTGCGGAGTCGGTGCCGAGGAAGGCGCGGCTGAAGCCGCTGGCGACCAGCTCCCGCAGAGCCTGCTGATGAATATTGCGTTTAAGTACCGGCAGACAGTACAGGTGAGGGCGAATGCCGCCCACCAGCATATGGTTGCGGTTGAACATCAGATGCTGCGGGGTGATGGTAGCAGCCAGCAATTCATTACCGTCACGCACGTACTCGGCGGCGTCTTTGGTGGTGATATGTTCAAAAACCACTTTCAGGCCGGGCAGGCGCTGGCGCAGGGGCTCCATCACCGTCTCAATAAAGCGCGCTTCACGATCGAAAATATCAATCTCGGCGCGAGTGACTTCGCCGTGAACGAGCAACGGCATCCCCAGTTTTTCCATCCGCTCCAGCACTGGCATAATGGCGTCGGTGCTGGTGACGCCGTGGCTGGAGTTAGTAGTGGCATTGGCCGGGTAGAGCTTGGCGGCGGTGAACACCCCTTCGTTAAAGCCGCGTTCCAGCTCCGCTGGGTCGAGAGAGTCTGTCAGATAGCAGGTCATCAGCGGGGTAAAATCATGCCCGGCCGGCACGGCGTCCATAATGCGCTGGCGGTAAGCGATAGCCGCCGCGACGGTGGTGACAGGCGGCACCAGATTCGGCATCACGATCGCCCGGCCATAAAACTCACTGGTATAAGGCACGACGGTTTTCAGCATATCGTCATCGCGCAGATGGATATGCCAGTCGTC
>OKES01000311.1_pt1 | contig 11762 bp, 21 predicted proteins | sample 1611001 | NCBI WGS metagenome assembly OKES01 (sample SAMN04436703, study PRJEB24849) | human gut metagenome | biome: human gut; feature: NICU; material: stool | host: Homo sapiens | place: USA: Saint Louis, MO | collected 2010-08-11
TGATAACGAAGTCATACATCGCGCCGCCAGGAGCGAACAGCGCTTTGAATGGCGGTGAAGCCCAGACCGGTCAGCACCGCGTGAATCAGATACAGCACCGGCGCGACGAACAGGAACAGGAACTCGATAGGCTCGGTGGTACCGCCCACGACGCAGGCGATCACGCCGGAAATCAGCAGACCTTTAATTTTATGACGGTTTTCCGGGCGCGCGCAGTGGTACATTGCCAGCGCAGCACCCGGCAGGCCGCCGAGGAAGGCAGGCATTTTACCCTGAGACAGGAAGCGGGTTGCGCTTTCGGAGAAGCCGTGTGTCGTCGGGCAGCTCAGCTGCGCCTGGAAGATAGTCAGCGCGCCGCTCACGTCGTGACCGCACACCTCCATGGTGCCGCCCGCTTCGGTGAAGCGAATCAGGGCCACCAGGATATGCTGCAGGCCAAACGGCAGCAGCAGACGCTCGCCGGTGCCGAAGATCATCGGACCAAAATCTCCCGCGCCGTTAATGATGCGGCCAATGCCGTTGATGCCCATAGCGAAAACTGGCCAAATCAGCGGAATAATCAGACCAAACAGACCCATAACGACCAGGGTCACGATCGGGACAAAGCGGGTGCCGCCGAAGAAGGCCAGGGCATCCGGCAGGCGGATATTGTGGAAGCGCTCGTGCAGCATCCAGATAATTACCCCGGCGATCACCGCCCCGAGGATCCCGGTGTCGATGGACTGAATACCAATCACGCTCTGAATGTTGTTGGCCTTCAGAACGGCGGCGTCGGTGGTCGGCAGTATGCCTTTTGCGGTCAGCCAGAAGTTAACCGCCAGGTTCATCACCGCGTAGCCCACAAAACCGGCAAACGCCGCGACGCCTTTGTTCTCGCGGGCCAGGCCCAGCGGGATTGCAATACAGAACATCACGGGCAGGAAACTGAAGGCAAAGGAGCCGACTTTACTCATCCAGATGAATCATGATTGAAGTGATATTAATATGTTAAATCAGATAGTTAAGGTTATGCGGTTTTTCTATGGGGCATCGGTGGGGCATTTTGAGTAAATGATGCGTTCAAAATGCCCACCTGGTCATGGTTATTCTCGGTCATCCATTTACCGTAAACCGTGAATAGCATTTGCGCTGACGAATGGCCTATCTGGTGCGCAACGAAATTTGGGTTCGCTCCGGCGACCAGTGCCCAGCACGCATATGTGTTCCTGGTTTCATAAGACCGTCTTTGTCGGACGCCTGCACGACGCAGGGCAGTGCGCCAGGCTGAATTAATGGATCCGGGGACGTAGCACATCGTCTTCTTACCGTTCATTGAAGTAATGGACGGCGAGAATATAAAGGTGCATTCATCGGTTCTCTTTTTTTTGTATTCCCGTAGGCTGACGCTTACCTTGTGGGATGCCATCATTCTGGTCAGTGGCATTTGCGCCTTGAGGGCATCAATTGCTGGCTGGGTCAGCTGTATTGTTCGAATCCCGGCGTTGGTTTTTGGCAGGGTGAAGTTTCCCTTCAGGGAATAGTTCCGTGACACTGTAACAGTCCAGTTGACAGTATCCACATCCTCCCAGGATAACGCGCTTAGTTCGCCATGCCTGACGCCTGTATTTACCGCAAAGATAACCATATTCTGAAACTGTAGCGTTGGGCAGGCCGCAACCACTCTCTGATACTCATCAGAAGTAAGAGGATCTGGAATGGGTCTTTCTTTTGCGAGAGGGGTAATACCTGCCATCAGATCGGTTTTCAGGTAGCCACTTTTGAAAGCAAAGCTCAGCATCCCGCCAAGGCATGCCATATAGCTATTGACTGTAGGAACGCTTCTTCCCTTTTTGGGTGGATGATTTAGGCCATGTCTGGTCTTCTGCCAGCCGTTCAGTAGCTCCTTCCTGGCGCTAAGGATATCTTCAGTGTTCAGGCTGCCGATATACCTGTGCTCACCAATTGTTTCGATAGTGGTTGTGAGGTGGCAATCGTAACGCCTCAACGTCCCGAGGCTAAGCTCCATCTCTTTAAGCCCAAGCCATTTCGATTTCAGTTCAAGTAGTGAGATTTGCTTTCTGACAGTGCTGAATTTCTCTGCGTTCGATGAATCAGGGAATTGCGAGGCATAATTGAATGTGCCTGTCTTTATCGCAAAGCAGACTGAAGCCCGAAGTTCGCCTGCCATTTTCCTGTTTTTTGGCGTGTCAGGAACGCCGAGATTTTCCCTGACACGCTTCCCCTGATATATGAACCATATGCGTAACGATTCGCCATGAACCTCTACGCCTGTTGGGTATGCTGCCATAATCATTCCTCGTTTGATGTGCCAAAGGACATTTAAGCAGATATTCTCCGGCGTTTCGCTGGGCTTTGGTGCTCGATCCAGTGGTTTATCTCATCGCGGTTATACATGATTGGGCTGTTTTGATTAGGTGCCATATCAGGGGCAACATGGCGATAATGCTTTCCCTCCATCCAGGTAGACCGGCGGGCATGCTGAATCATGTGCTTTGACATGCCGGTTGTCGCAGTTAAAAGTTCCTCTGTGACCCATTTATTCGGTACCAACTGAATAATGTCGCTCATGGTTTTCTCCAGGCAAAAAGAAGCCGCCCGTAGGCGGCAATAACATCAAGGGATGTGATGCAGTGCTTTCGCACCCAATAGCCAGCTCATTACTGGCTATCAGTTGCGTCAATCGTCTTCATCTTCGTCCCAGTCCTCGTCGTAATATGGCGAGGCGAGAAGTGGGTTGGTTGCTGAGAGAATCTCTCCGGCGGCGCCCTGCCGCTGAAGTCGACGAAGTGCTTCGTATAGCTCAAAGGCCTCGGTTCGCTCGTCACCTATATCGAGGGCGCATGCAACCTTGTGCGCCTCGGTGACTAGGGTTGATAGCTGGTTTCGGATGTCCTGAATGGTGCTCATAGTTCTCCTCATGCCGCACGCTGGGCGCGGAGCGATTTAATGTGCTCGCTCGTCTCCAGTTCGACGCGTATCTGTGCCGCCTCACGGTGATCGAGATGCTCAAAATCATTGTTGAATCGGTCGATTGAAGCGGTGTTGATCCGGCCCTGTCGCCAGTATCGGACTATCTGTGATGTGCAACTGTGGATGATGACGGGCCAACCGTGCTGGTCAGCGTAAATCTGACCCCGTTGAATGAGTGCAAACATCACGCACCTCGCAGCTTCTTCCTTAGTTCGATAACACCCTGGCAGTCCGCGCACGTCTGGCAGCCGGGAACGGCAGCGCGCCGCGGCTCCGGGATATCCTCGCCGCATTCACTGCAATGCTCAGCTGATACGGCGTTACGGTTCAGTCGGTGAACGGAAAGGGCAGCGTTACGCTGAAGCTCTTCAATCTCTGCTGCGGTATCGATGATGTCCATGGTCAATGCTCCCGGAACTGTCGGTTAATTCGGTTGAAGGTGAACGCCAGCAATAAAAAAGGAGCCTTAAGCTCCCGGGTGATTAGTGCCTTCATGCGGCGCCGCCTTCATTCTTTTCGGCTTCGACCGCCATCTGCTCAAGCCGTCGAGATAGCTCGGCGGCAAGCGTCTGGAACTCTTCCTCGGTCGCCACCGGGATCGGCACAAATCGAATCCCGATGTGCGCCAGGTGGTTGGCGATTTCGATGCTTTTTCTCAAATCAACGGGCGAGGCTTTATTCATGCGGCGTTCTCCCCGGGTAATGGTTTCAGACCATCATTCAGCGTGCGCTCAAGGTTGGACAATATTCCTCGCAACCTCTTTATCTCTTCATCCTCGGTCAGTCGGCGCATTGCTTCCCATAGCGTTCTTGTCAGAACATACATAGGTACATTCGGGTCGAGGCCTAGCGCTTTCGCCAGATCTTGCTGAGCGTCGGTTAACCTTTCCTCCGATTCCTCCCGGCGCTTACGTCGGCGCTGCAACTCCTCTTCGCTTTCCTGGCGCAGCGTCTTCAGCCTTTCATCGTTATCCCTAATATGCTGCTCAAGGCGCTCCTTCGACCGATGTGCTCGACAAACAAGATCGGCGATTTCGTTGCCATGTCGCTTCATTAGTTTTTGGTCGCTGAGGTAGGTGTTGATTACGCGGCTTTTTATTTGGGTCCTCTCTGCCTGCCGGGTCATGCCATCCATGAGCAGTTTCATCCAGGCATCGCGAGGAAGGGTATCAATCTGGCGCATTGTCGGCCCCTTAAGGGTGTGCCATCCAGTTTCCTTCCGGATCATCAAGCCGCAACCATCTGGGATGTCGCTTTTCTTGAGCATGCCTTCAGGAACTGCAAAAACAACGCCGCCTGCGTAGTTAAAGTATTTGGTGTATTTGCCTGCTGTAACGTCAGCCCGGAAATCACTTACGCTGACTTTGACCTCATAGACGACAGGGCAGAACTTGCTGTAGCTATGAGCAATAGAGTAGACATCAGGTCGGCACGTACCGGCGGGCCCGAGCTGCATGTCTTCCCAGCAGATGCGCGCTGTGTTCTGGCGTAAATGCTCAGCAAGGTCATGAGCAAGCTCGTTATGACCCCATTTTTTTGTTGTCATTGTTCAGCTCCAAACCGCCCGTTAAGGCGGCCAGTTTTGACGACGAACTCCAGGAGGCTAACTCCCAGAGCTTCAATTTTCTTGTGATGCTTGTTGATGATGGGAGGCACCGTTTCGTTCCAGTTAGGCTTTGGCTTCTTGCGCATGGCCTGCTGGATTTCCTCGGTGCAGCGGCGGCAGGCTGAGCGGATGGCGTTGTCTGTTTCTGGCGTCATGCAGCCTCCCTGCGGGCTAGAAGTTTCACCCCGAAAGCCATTAGCTCGTCCCGGTCCACAGTTGCGAAGTGGCAGTGCGTACGCGGGTACGGTCTCCAGATGATGAGCATCGACCCTTTGTTATTTCCCGATACTGGCTTACCGGTGACCGGGTTGATAAATGCCAGTCGCCCGGCGGTGATGAAGCGAACCTCGCTGGCGGTCTGGATAGCCTCTTTGAACCAGCCAACCGAAGTGTCTGCCGGTACCAGCATGACCGTCCCGATCTGATTGGCGCTCTCGGCGGCGGCCTTCTTAACGAACGGCGTGATGTCGCTGTACGGCGGGTTCAGCCAGACGTAGCCCGGAATGCTCAGGTAATCAGCCCAGGGCGTTTCCAGCGTGTTCTGCTCGGCGGTGATGAACCTCCGGCACAGCGCGTTATGCGGAGCCGCAGCGGCGTCCAACTGGAAGCAGAACTCAGCATCAAGGGAAGCGAAAAGGGCTGGTGGAGTGCGCCAGAGGTCGCGCTGGTCGAGCGGGGTTTTACTTCCACCATAATCACCATTCAACTTCTCTGCTGGCAGTGCTGCGGCGATGCGCTCACCAATCCAGCGCATAACCGGCACCGCCATGCTATTGCCGATGGCTTTATAGCGTGGCCCGTCCGGGCATTCATCAGCATCCTTCCCGCGCCAGCCGATCAGAGTGTGATTATCAGGAAAGCCCTGAAGGCGCTCGCACTCAATCGGCGTAAGTCGTCGAACTGCCACGCCATGCATTACCGCTGGTGCAAGATTGGTTCCGCTGCTGGCGCTGGTTAATGTCGGTGATTGCTCTTCCGCATAACCAATGCCACCCGCTTTCGCACCCTGTCCTGCCTTGAATGCATACGCAATAGCTGGCGGTTGGCCGCTGTTAGCATGGCTTTTGTCGTGGTTGCCTGCACGAATCGTTGGAGACAGATCCGGCGTTGCATCAGCGCCATTATCTTTGTAGCTAAATGCAATGCAGGCATTTTCCTGCCCGTTGTTGCGCCCGAGCGTGTGTGCCAGTTCTCGGTTTATGTCAGGATCCTGAGTGCCGTGCACTGCGAAAGTCTCAGTATCGAAATCCATTCTGACTCCATGCGCGGTACATGCCGTAGCAACATCGATGTTTCCAGAAGTATTTCCTCCTCCATAAGCCAATACGTTCATGCCCCTATCGGCGCATGGCGAGGAATCATGACGAGCAGTTAACGTGCCAGCGATCTCATCCCCGTATTGAGTTTGCGAACCAACGACGGCATAAGTTTCCAGATCTTCGGCGGTGCTGTCGTTTCCTTTTGCAAGAAGAGTTCTGGCTACATCTGAGTAAGAATCTGATACGAGACCAGAACTGCGCTGGCTGAATAATTCCTGATTACTGGCACCGATTCCGCCAATATTGTTGGACTGATTCAGAGTTGGGTGAGGGTTGGCTGGGTTATCCCAGTGACTACCGACTTTAGAGCGCTCTCCAGCATTTCTGGCAATTTCCGGCTGCGATTCTCGGCGCGGCGCAGAATCCCGGCGCACGCTGTCGAGCTCAAAAAGTACCGCTGCGGGATCGAATCCTTTTCGAGCACTTGCGACAACGAACACACGGCGGCGTCGTTGGGCCACTCCGAAAAATTGAGCATCAAGTACGCGCCAGGCGATAACCCTTTCTGGTCCAGACACACAACCAGCGTGCGTCCATTTTCCCCCTGCTGGCTGCAATTCACTGCTTTCTCCGGCAAGTCCTGCCAGAAAGCACCCGAAGGCATTGTCTTTGCTGCTGAGCACGCCGGGGACGTTTTCCCAGACGATAATTGCTTCTGGTTCACCGCGTTCGCGGCGCTTTGCGTCGATTGCATTGGCTAATTCCACGTAAGAGAGGGTTAACTGGCCGCGGTCGTCAGACAGACCTTCGCGTAAGCCGGCGATGCTGAATGCCTGGCAAGGCGTACCACCGACCAGAACATCAGGCGCTTCTACTTCACCAGCGCGCACCGCATCGGCGATTTTGGTCATGTCGCCGAGGTTGGTTACTTCCGGCCAGTGATGGGCGAGGACTGCGGAAGGGAAAGGTTCGATTTCAGAGAACCAGGCAGGTTTCCAGCCGAGAGGTTCCCACGCTTTACTGGCAGCTTCGATTCCGCTGCACACGCTTCCGTATTTCATGCCGCCTCCTGCCTTTCCCGATATTCCTCAGCGAGTCGCTGCACCTTTAATGGATTGCTGACCACTTCACCCCATGGCATTAGCCAGCCGTTACCAATGAAGGGAAGGCGCAGTGTGCCAACCCTAATGTCGTCGTGAGCGTGAGTCATAGGATGGACTCCATTTCGTCGATGTAGAGGCCCTGAGCAATTAGGCGGCTACGGCGCGCGGCACGTTGAATGCACTCCTGCCGTCTACCTTCCTGCGATTGCTCTATAGCGCGCCGGGTGAACAGCCGCGATTTACCCTGTGGTGTTACGACTTTTGGCTTCGTGACCAGGTCGAATGTCCGGTCGCAGATGCCGTCCTCGTTGAGCCATTTTTTCGACTCAACGATCTGCGCTATCTGTCCGGTGCCGCGGGTGATACCGTTGGCCACCCGGTTAAACTCGATCAGGGTTACGCCAAACTTCTCGGCGATTTCGCTGCCGGTAACCGGGCGGCCGCGCGTCTGAATCATCCATATAACGCGTTCGCGGAGGCCGGAGAATTGCCCGGTTCGCCCGGGCCTGCGATAGAATGGTGTGCGTTTCATTTCCACTGTTCCCCGAACGTGAAGCCGATCTCTGCCAGCGCCTCGTCCATCTTCTCAATGAACTCCGGCACCATTTCGTTGAAATCGGTCATGTACTGCGGATCCCGCTCAACGACGACATGGTGAATGCCTTCGCGTTTCATGCGAGGGTCGTAGTTGGCAAAAAACCAGGCATCTTTCCCGGTCACCCACATGCTGTACTGCACCTGGGCCATGTACGCAGACTTGATGGCTTCGAAACCGCCAAGGCGGAATTTCATGAAGTCGCGGGAGGTGAACGGGCATTTCAATTCGAGGCCGAATCCGTTACTGCACAAGCCGTCAGGGGAGCACGCGGTGCGCATGCTCTCGTCACGGAACAGGATCGGAGACTCCGTGACTTTCACGTCGGTGGTGAACTCGAAGAGGGTGCGGGCGTCTTCTTCATACTGCTTCCCCCAGGCCAGCGCCTTGGCGTTAACCTCTGGCGCTACGCCGGTGCATACCTCAGCGAGTAGGGTGTGGAAGTAGGACATTTTCATGTCTGTCCATTTGGTGCCAGATCGAGGCTTGGAAATGACGTTATGAGCGTCAGAGGCAGTAATAACTCCGAGTCTAGCCCTTGCCCATGTCTCGCTGCCTTGCTCAATTTGTGCAATTGGCCCAAATATTTGCTCAAATTTAATGAGCCACGTGTTATCCATATTTCCTCTCCTTACGGCAGTTGGCTCTTGGCGGGATGTTAATGCCTCTATTGTTGTAGCCGTGACACCATTTGTGGATGGTTGCTGATATCACGCCAAAATGATTCGCCGCGGCGCCGGCGCTTTCAAAACGCAACCCATCAACAAACCAGTAAAACGATGTGCTTCTGTTTTCCGCCTGTTTGGTAACCGTTGCCCATCTGCAATTGTCTTTTGAATACGGGCCTTCATTGTTCTTCCGATCTAGCTGATGCTTAGGCGTAGGAGGTGGCCCCATATCTTCAAGGAATAGCTCGAACGTCAGCCACCTTTCGCAGATGCCGCGCTTACTGTATTTTTCGAAGTCTTTGTTGTTCGGGTTCGTGCAGCGGTTTTTCATTCCGCTCCAAATCCTGTAAACGCGGGTATTGCGCTGGCCGTGAGTGGCGTTTTTTCCTGTCATGCATCCGCAGCTGCTTATTGAATTGTTTTTAAGCTGATTTGCGGCTCTATAGCAGGAGTTACCGCACACACAAAGGCATAGATACATCCTTCTACCTCTCAGCATGTGCGAGTATTCTTTGACGGTTAAGTGCCCATATTTTTCACCGGGCATAAGTGGATTGGCGTTCATGCTGCCGCCTTCTTTTTGAGGAAGCCTAGGGCCTTAACTGCCTCGGCTTGGGTAAGCTCGGATGAATCGCGAATATCACGACGGAAAATTTGCGAACAGACTGGGAGCAGGTTTTCTTCCCATGTCTTATCCATTGCGATGAGGACGTCGTTAATCTCCTTGATAATTTCGTCCCCTGCTGGGGTTACATCTCGTTCAGGCTGTCGTTCGGCTGCAAAGTTGATACCTTCCTCACCCTCGGTATTAACATGGTCGATTGCGGCATCCAGGCGCTCACGGCGCGGCCAGTATTTTGCGGCCTGCTTCACGACTGTTTTGAGGATCATCTGTTCTTCGTCAGTGACCCATGGACACTTTTTACTGTTGTCAGATTTGTACTTCTTCCATGCTTCAGACCGGTCACGGATGGAGTAGATGGCATCGATGCGCATCGTATGGGTGAGGTAATCACCATCGTCAGTTTTTACCGTTACATACGCGCCTACGATGTCCCCGCGCTGCTCTTCGGTATCGAAGTCGTTGTAGATATGGATCGGCGGCTTATCGAGTCCTTCCCGGCGGAACTGGTCGTTTCTGCGGACAATTGCCGACTGACACCACTTAATGGCGCCAGACTGCTGCGCAATATGCATCAGCCCCATGTAACTGATGTCTAGGCAAATAGCCCCTTTACGCGGAACCAGATAAGCCAGCTTCTGAGCTGGGTTTAGCGAAATGCCGATTGCCGCAACGTTAATGATTGCGTTCTGCGTGCTGGTCTGGTTCTGGAATGCAACTTTTGCGAGGTAGTCGTTGTTCTGAAAAAGCTGGATGGCGAACTGACTTTCCTTCGCCCAAACCATCCGCTCGTCAGTGGCCGCCTTAATGAAAAGCGGCTCCTGTTGTTTGACGAAATCAACAAGGGTTAAGCTCATGATCACTCCTTAGAACGGGCAAGGCGCCTGACGCTGCCATTCTTCTTCGGCGCGGGCATACGCGCATTCCGATATGTATTTGTTGTATGCCTCTTCGGCCTTTTCTCCGATAAGCGCAAACTGGGCTTCCTGGGGCAGGAACAAGCTGCTCATTTCCAGAGGTTTCGCAGGGAACATAGCGATCAGTTCCTTCGCCCGATCGCCGATCCACTTCTCCTTCTCGTCGGTGAGCTGCTGCTCAGCCCAGCGCCGATCTTCGATGCGGTCGTAAGTGAGGTATGCGTTCATGGTTGCCTCAGTAATGAATTTTCGCGCAGGGGATCAGGTCATCTTTCAGGGCGGTGAGCACTTCGATAGCCTGCTCGCGGGTTAAGCTGGTGTGGCTGGTGAGCGCGTTAACGATGTTAGTGCCGACCGTTTTGCGGTGCTTCACGTCAGCTTCGCGCTTGGCTTGCTCGTCGGCTTTGCGCTTCTCTTCGGCCAAGCGAGCATCTTCAACCTGTTTTGCCTTCAGGCGCTCAGCTTCAACCGCCGCGGCTTTTTCGCGTTCCGCCCGGGCTTCCGCTTCCTGCTTCTCGCGAGCTGCACGCTGTTCCGCTTCGACGCGCTGGCGTTCAGCCAGCTCAGCGCGAGCTTTCTCTTCAGCTTCACGGCGCGCTGCGGCTTCAATCTCAGCTTTGTGTTTCGCTTCGGCATCGCGGCGGGCTTGTTCTGCCGCTTCCTGTTTCAGCCGCTCATCTCGTTCACGCTGAGCCTGTTCCGCCTGACGGCGCTGCTCTTCGCGGTCACGGTCAAACTTGTCATTCATCAGCAGAGCCATTTCGTGGTCTGCTTCGAACTTGGCCGCCAACTCCTGATCGAACTTGATGTTCATTTCCAGCGCTTCGGCGTGCAGCGCGTTCATGGCTTCTTCAGCCTTAATGCGTTCCTGCTCGGCTTCCCATTCATCGCGAGGCTTAAGGATTGCGTCACGAATGGCATCGCATTCTCTGGTAAAAACTCGCAATTCCTCTTCGGCGGGCTTAACCGCTTCTTTCAATCGCTTGAGGTACTCTCGACCAGGCTTCTCAATAGCCGTTTTGCTGGACCAACCATGCGCGCCAGGCTTCCAATTCGGTCACGGCCTTTTTTAGTGGTAACGTCTGGCACTTCTTTAGCCAGTTCGCGGATTTGTTCGAGAAAGCCATTAAGTCCGCCTGCGCTGTAAAGCACTGGCGCCTGCTCCGGCTTGATTTCGATGACGGTTAAGTCCGTTACTTCGCTCATGGTTTCTCCTGAAATTTGGATGTGCAGATCCCGCCCGCAGAAAGCCAGGCCGATCGGTTGAATAGGGTGGTTAGTGCTGGATAGGGTTGCCGTGACCGTCTAGAAGGACGTCAATCACGCAGTCACTGAGGCGGATGATTTCTGCATCGGTGTGCAGGTACACCCATTTGCGCTCCTGAATGACTGCTGAGACGCGATAGTTTCGTCCTTCATGCATTGCCATCATGCCAGGAGTGACGCACTGGCGAATGAGCGGGGTAGTGCCGTAGTGGTGCATCATTTTTTCCCCTCCACCTGAGCCAGTAAGCCAGCAACGTGCATCTGCCAGCGGTTAAGCGTCAGCTTGTCGCGCGGTGCCGATACCGACGTCAGCTGCCACTCGTTATCGTTGAGCTTTTTGGCGGTGTACTGCTTGCCGTTGTGGGTGACTGTCATGATGCCTCCCGGTCGTTGAGGTGCTCTCGAATTTCAGAAATCAACTTTTCCGCATCTACCTCAAAGCGCTTCAAAGTGTCGCACCCGCCAACCTTGTCACCGGAAATACGACACCCGAAATCGTCATTGCTGACACACAGGGATAGGCCGCCAGATTGGTTGTGGGATATTTCGATATAGACGTTTCCGGGTTTGAGTTTGCTCATGATGCCTCCCGCTTTTCTTTGATGTCGGCGCGGAGGTGAATCTCTTTCCCATCAGCTGTCGGGAATATCAGGATGTCATCGCGAACCGCGAGAAGATGGGCCACCGCAAATAGCGCCTCGTGGCTTTGTTGAATAAATCGAACTTTTGCTGAGTTGAAGGATCAGATCACGCATC
>OKES01000322.1_pt1 | contig 11437 bp, 9 predicted proteins | sample 1611001 | NCBI WGS metagenome assembly OKES01 (sample SAMN04436703, study PRJEB24849) | human gut metagenome | biome: human gut; feature: NICU; material: stool | host: Homo sapiens | place: USA: Saint Louis, MO | collected 2010-08-11
CGTTGAGGGGCGCGGTCACCTCAAAGGTGTGCAGCCCCTCGCCAAGCGCGGCTGGGGTATAGCTCCAGTTGCCGCTGCCGTCGGCAGTGACCGTCGAGACGGGCGTCACGCCACCGTCCAGGTAGATAGCGATCTGGCTTCCCGCCTGAGCCGTACCGGTGAGGGTTGGGGTGGTGTCGTTGGTCGTTTTGCCTTTCACGTCGCCAATGATTGGGTCGACGTCATCGTTGATGGCCACGATCACGGGTACGTCAGGAAGATTCGGAAGCGTACCGGTGACGTTATAAGTTGCATCAACGCTGGTACGTCCGGAAGCATCGGTCGCGGTCACGGTCAGGGTCGCGCCATCCTGCGGGGCCGGGCTGACCGCAATGGAGAAACTGCCGCCGGTCGCCACCCCGGTACCAATGACGTTACCGCCACTATCCTTAACGGTGATGAGTGCGCCTGCTTCGGCGGTACCGGTCAGCGGTGTACCTTCTGGAGCAAGGCTAAGATTGCCCGGTGCGGTTGGGTCCTGGGTATCCACCGTCACGCTCAGTGACGCTGAACCGTTTGACGGATTGCCTGCCTGATCGACTGACGAGACAGTAAAGGTATGCGAACCATCCAGGAGCGTTGTGCCTGCGGTCCAGCTCCAGCTGCCGTCCGGCTGGATCGTGATCGGCACACCTGACGCGGTACCGTCGACGGAGACGATAACGGTAGTGCCGGGCTCGCCGGTCCCGGTTAGGGTCGGCGTACCGTCGCGGGTGTAGAGCACGTTGTTGGTGAGCTGGCTGTCTGAGACCGCATTAATTTGCGGTATCCCGGGCGCAACGGTGTCGAGCGTGACGGTAAAGACCGAACTCGGCGCGCTGAGGTTGCCCGCTGCGTCCACGCCCGCCACGGTAATGTTCAGCGGGCCGTCCGTTTGCGCTGGAAGCGTCAGGCTCCATTCTCCGTTCACCACCACGACACGGCCCAATTCGACGCCGTTGTTGTAGACGATCACCGTCTCACCGTTAACCCCGGTTCCGCCCACTGTCGGCGTGGTATCTGTGATAAAGCCACCATCAGGCGCGCCGCCCACTGCACTAATCACCGGTGTATCCGGCGCCTGGGTATCCACGATGATCGTAATCGCTGACGACGGGTCAGAGACGTTGCCCGCTTCATCGGTGGCGGTGGCGGTATAGGCGTGGCTGCCCTCGGCAATGTCGCTGCCAGGACGCCAGCTCCAGTTGCCGTTGCTGTCTACCGTGACGGTGCCCACAACGGTCGGTGTAACGTTAACGGTGTCAGTGATGTTGATAACGTCGTTCGGCGTACCGGTGCCGCTCAGCACCGGGCGCGGATCGTTGGTGGTGCCGCCATTGGGGACGGGGCCGGTGATCTGGGTGACGCTGTCGGTGACGATCGGTGCCGCAGGCGTAGCCGGCGCCTCGGTATCAATGGTGATAGTGACCGGCTGAGAGGGGGCGCTTTCGTTGCCCGTGCCGTCCATGTTGGTGACGGTCAGAGTGATGTCATAGGTTCCGTTAGGTAGCGGGGTGGCTGGTGTCCATGTCCAGTTGCCGTTATTGTCCACGAGCACATCATCAAGTTTGACGCCGCCGTTGTAGATCGTCACGGTATCACCCGGATTGCCGGTACCGCTCAGGGTCGGCGTGGTGTCGCGGGTGGTTTCGCCCGGATTCAGCGGCGTTGCTGTGCCGTCAGGATTGACGGTAATGGCCGGGATATCCGGCGTGGCAGGCGCAACGGTATCCACCGTCAGTTCAAATGGCGTTGAGATGGTGGTATTGCCCGCGGCGTCCGTGGCGTGCACCGTCAGGGAATGCGGACCGTCGGTGAGCGGGGTCACGGGCGTGAAGCTCCAGCCGCCGCTGCCGTTGAGGATGGCGGCGCCAAGCAGAGTCGTGCCGTCATAGACGGTGATCACCGTGTCTGCAGGGGCAGTGCCCTGCAGCAGGGGGCGAGTGTCATCCGTGGTATCGCCGCTGTTGAGCGAACCCTGTACGCCGCCGACGTCGTCGATCACGGTGGCGATGGTGGCCGCCGCTGGCGCAGTGATATCGACGTTCAGGGTGAAGTCGTCTGACGGCTGGCTGGTGTTACCCGCCGCGTCGGTGGCGACGACGCTAAAGGTATGAGGACCTTCGTCAAGCGGCGTGGGAAGGGTATAGGTCCAGGTGCCGCTGCCGTCGATCGGGATCGTAATAAGATTGGCACCATCCAGGCGAATGGTAACGGTTGAGCCCGGTTCAGCCGTGCCGCTGAGCGTTGGCGTGGTGTCGTTGGTGCTGTCGCCAGAATTGAGGGCGCCGAGGCGCTCCGGCACATCATCCAGCACCTGGGTAATGACCGGCGCCGCAGGCGCGACGCTGTCAACCGTCAGAGTCCAGGTGTTGGAGACGGGGCCGGGGTTGCCTGCCGCATCGGTCGCGACGGCGGTCAGAGCGTGGGGGCCTTCACCGATTGGGGAGGAAGGGGTAAAGCTCCATACGCCGAGGCCATTGGCAACGGTTGTACCAATTTCAACACCGTCCACGCGCAGGCTGATCGTCGCGTTTGCTTCAGCGGTACCGCTGAGCGTCGGGGTGGCGTCGTTGGTGGTCCCGTTCACGTCGATCGCGCCGGTCTGCCCTGGAATATCGTTTACAACCTGTAAAATCACCGGGGCGCCAGGTGCCGTCCCGTCAACGTTAATTGTCCACGTGTTTGATATCCCGCTCGGGTTACCGGCGGGATCCGTCGCCTTCGCGGTCAGCACCCAGGTGCCGTCGGTCAGCGGTGTGGGCGGCGTAAAGCTCCACTGGCCGGAGGAGGGAACAACCACCGTACCGAGGGCATCGCTGCCGTTATAAATCGTGATGGTCGAACCTGCCTCGCCTGTGCCGTTCACGGTCGGTGCCCGGTCGTTGGTCAGCCCATTCTGGGCCACGGGGCCGGTGGTGGCCTGCACGTCATCAATCACCGACAGGATGACCGGGGTCTGCGGCGGGGTAATGTCCGGTGCCGCCGCGGAGGTGGTCGGACTGGTGTTGCCCGCCGTGTCGGTGGCGTCAGCGGACAGGATTTCGCCGTTGATCCTCGGCGGGCTCAGCGTCAGGCTGAAGTTCCCCTGGCTATCAACAACCACTGTGCCAAGGGTGAAATCGCCTTCACGGATGGTCACCGTGCTGCCAGCTTCTCCAATGCCGCTGATGGTGCCGCCATCATTCGACACCACGAGGTTTCCTGGGGCTGACGGCGGCGTGGTGTCCACGGTAAAGATGATAGGCTCAGAGGCCGTACTCTGGTTTCCGGCGGCATCGGTTTCAGTGACGGTGATCGAGTGCGTTCCGTCCGGGAGCGGGCCCCCTGGGGTAACGCTCCAGGTACCGTTAGGCAGCACCGTCGTTGTGCCAATCGCCACGCCGTTATCGTAAATGGTGATGGTTCCACCGGGTTCGCCCGTTCCCGCCAGGATCGGCTGCGAGGCATCGGTAGGCACGCCCGACGTGATTGTTCCTCGGATAAGGCCCGTATCGTCGAGCAGCACAATCGCGGTGGGCGCTGTCGGAGGGGTGAGATCGACGGTGAGGGTGAATACCGGTGAGGCTGGTCCGGTGTTGCCGGCGGCGTCGGTTGCCCGTACGGTAATCTGGTGGGTGCTTTCATTCAGGTCGACGGACGGGGTGAATGTCCATGTGCCATTGCTGGCGACGACCGCGGTGCCAATGGCTATTCCGCCGTCATAAATCGTCACGGTGGAGCCCGCTTCGGCAGTGCCGGAGAGCTGCGGCCGCCGATCGTTGGTGCTGCCGCCGTTGATCACCGTCCCCGTCTGAGGGGCGATATCGTCGATTACGCTGCCAATCGTTGGTGCATCGGGTGCGGTGAGATCCGGTGCGGTGACGCTTGAACCCTGGCTGATATTCCCGGCGTTATCCGTTGCGGTGGCGGTTACCTGCTCGCCGTTGGTCAACGGTGTCCCGAGGGAGACGCTAAAGTTGCCGTCGCTGCCCGTTTTTCCTGTACCAATGACGTTGCCGTTCGCGTCTTTCAGCGTGATGGTACTGCCGGGTTCGGCGGAACCGGTGACGGTTTTACCGTCTGAGGAGAACTTAAGGCCGGAAGGTGCATTTGGTGCAGTCGTATCCGGATCGGCCGAATTGTTACTGCTGCCACCACCGCCGCCACCGCCGCCGCTACTTGCCGCGGCCGCGATGCCCCCTGCAGCGGCAATACCACCCAGGGCCCATGGCCAGATGGCGGCGCCACCAGCGGCACTTCCTGACGCCGCAAGCAGCACGTCCGTGGACGCGATAGATTCGTACGTGGCGGCCCCGGTCGGATCTTCAATCCACCATAATGCGCCGTTGCTGTCCTGCAGAACCAGCTGGCTCACGCCCTGCGCGTCCGCCACATAGAAGTTTTTAAGGGTGATCACCTCGCCGGAGTGCAATGTCACCAGCAGGTCGTTACCGCTTCGCGCGAAGTGGGAGACGCTCGCTCGCTCGACGTGAAGCTCAACGACAGAGGAATGGTTCAGCGTAACCTGTGTGCCTTCCAGGGTCGTTTCTACGCCAGTAAGTTTTGAAATAACAGAGATTTGGCTCATTTTGTTATTACTCCAGCAGAAGTGTCATGAACGGCGAGCAAGACGAGCCATCTCTGCTGAAGGTAAAGGGCGCCCCCGGCGTAGTTGCTGTTATAAAGCAGCTCTCACCGTAGAATTCAGCGCGCACGATGCCCGCCATGCGTCAGAGTGGCAACATCAGAGCGAATCTAATGGCTTAAGAAAAAACGTTTTAATGGGTGTTTTGTATTTTATAAAACCCTGTAATTAATAGAGGAATTGGTTTCTGGAATATAAAAATGATATAGACAGAAAATGCGTGTTGTGCAAATTAAGCTTTCGTAAATAAAAGCGCAAACAATGAATGGGGCATTAATCTATTGATGTATTTTATAATTACCTTTTTCTATCTTTTTGTTTTTACATATTTTTTATTTATTGTGATGGCGCTGTTGTTTAACGTTTACGACCCGGTATGATAATTGGTAGGGATCATTTTAAATAACATGTTAAGCGTTATTGTTTAAGCGGGCTTAACGTGTGTTTAAGTTAGGGTAACGTTTTTGATGTAAGATATATTATGTCATCGAGGTAATGAAATATATTCTTGTACAGGGTTAAAACTCTGCTATCACGCGTAAGCAATAATAACGGGCAAGCAAAGAGAAAATAAGCTGATTTATTTTCTTTGGGACTGAGGCGCGGGCAGGACTTCAGGACAGTAAAAAAATTCACCGAAGAATGAATAAAAATCGTCAGCCGGACGTTTACTGACGTCACTCCCCACTTACCCTGGAGTTTTGTATGAACACGACCTCGTTTCGTTTGATCCCGGTGCTGATTTTTTCCCTGCTGTCTCCACTGGCGCTGGCCATGGGCAATAATAGTACCGAGAGCAAAACGCCTGATTGTCCTTCCGGACAGGTGTATGACAGCGCCACGCAGAAATGCGTGCCGGACAAGAGCAGCAGCCTCAGCGACCAGGACAAAACCAACTACGCATACCATCTCGCGAAGAAAGGGGAGTACCAGGCGGCGCTGAATCTGCTTGATTCGCTGAAAAATGGCAACACGGCTGAAGCGTGGAACTATCGCGGGTTCGCCACGCGCAAACTGGGTCGCACGGACGAAGGGATTGGTTACTACCAGCGCGCGCTGGCTATCGCCCCGGATTACGCCAAAGCCCGGGAGTATCTCGGTGAAGCGTGGATGGTGAAAGGACGCCCGGATCTCGCTAAAGAACAGCTGAAGGTGATTGCCGGAATCTGTGGCCAGTCCTGCGAGGAGTACCGTGACCTGCAGGCCGCCATTAATGGACACCCGGAATCCTGATCTTCTCGTGGAGGGAAAACCCATCGCAACCCGTGAGGTTCGTCAACAGCTTGCCGCACACCTGCCGCGCCTCTGGCGCTATGGGCTGGTGCTGTCGCGAAACAGGGATATCGCCGAAGAGCTGGTTCAGTCCACCTGCGTGCGTGCGCTTGAAAGAAGCAGCCAGTATATGCCTGGCACGCGCATCGACAGGTGGCTGTTCGCGATCCTGCACTCCATCTGGATCTCTGAGCTTCGGGCACGACACGTTCGCCAGGGGCAGGGATTTGTCCCCAGCGACGAGCTGCTGGCGCCCGACACCCGCGAACAGGATGAGACGCGCCTGCATTACCTGAAGGTGATGCAGCGCGTTAATGCGCTGCCCGAAGCCCAGCGCAACGCGGTATTTTTGGTTTATGTCGAAGGCTTTACCTACCAGGAGGCGGCGGAGACCCTGGCGGTGCCGATCGGTACCGTGATGAGCCGACTGGCGACGGCGCGGGCTCGGCTTGCCAAATCCGCTGACGCACTGCCTCCGGTAAAGGAGAAACGCTCTTGAACGCGCACCGTTTTGCACCGCCCTATAACGACGACGCCATCGTGGCCTGGATAGATGGCGAGATGTGCCGCGCCGACGCGCAGTTATTTGAAGAACAGTTAAAATGTGACGAACGCCTCGCCGGGCGAACCGACGAACTGATGAAAAGCAGCCAGGATTACGCCGGGGCGTTTGCCTCCCTGCTGGATGATGCGCCTCTTGAGAGGATGCAGGCGCGTCTCGCGGCACTTCCCGACCCGCAGGTCTCGACGGCGGCTGGCGTCAGCCGACGGGCGCTGATCGCCGCCTCGGCCAGCTTTTTGCTGGTGGGTTCCGGGCTGGGGTATCTGCTGCGTCCCTCAGCTGCGCCTGCGGATGAGAACGCCCATATCCGCGACCTCGAAGCGCAATATATGTCCCTGTACAGCGTCGAGACGCTGCTGGATATGGACAGCGCAACGCCGGTTCTGCAGCGCGGGCTGGAACGGGCCGCGCAGGACATCGGCATGACGCTAAACCTGTCGCAGCTTACCCTGCAGGGGGCAGAGCTTAAAATGGTGCGCATGCTGCGCTATGAAACGACGTCTATCGCGCAGATAGCCTGGATCAACGCCGACTACGGCCCGATGGCCCTCTGTATTTCGCCTGTTGATGAGAAGACGACGGTCTCGCTCCAACAGGAGCAGCGGCACAGCATGAACCTGGCGTGGTGGCAGGAGGCGGGCTATCAGTTTGTCCTGATTGGCCGCAACCCGCCGTCTCACCTGCGGGGAAACGCTGAGCGGCTGCAGCGCGTGTTCTCAGGATGACGGCACCTTGTTAGTCTGTATCGCAATGGCGATGGCAATACGATCGTCCACGACCAGGGCAAACTTATCCATCCCGTAGGACGCGCGTGATATCGCGGTGGTGGCATCCAGGGTGAGGGCCTGCGCATGCGGGTCTTTCACCGCGGCCTCCAGGATCACCGGCCGGGCAATGTTTCGCACGGTCAGCGTGCCGAACACCCTGAACCGTCCGGCGCCCTGGTCGACCACGCGAGAGCTGATGAACTCGATGGTCGGGTAGTGCTCCGCATCAAAAAACATGTCGCTTTTTAATTGCCAGGTGAGCAGCGTGTTTGAGGCCACCAGGGTGGCCACGGGAATGGTGACGTGGATGTGGTCGTCAACGTCGTTATCCGGATTGAGCGTTACGGCACCCGTCACGCCGCTGAACGTCGCCCAGGAGAGGATGCCGCCGAAGGCATGCCACGAGAGCCGAATGGCGGTGTTTTCGGTGTCGATAAGGTAGCTTTTTGGGGCAGCATGCAGGGAAGGGCATAACAGCAGAACGGTCAGAAAGGCCAAAAGGCGATACATAGTGGTTTCTCCGATAAGTGCGCACTGCGTAAACGCCTGAGGTGCTAATTATATTCGAAGAAATAAAAAAGGCCGCAAGCGCGACCTTTTCGTGAGTATAACGACTTACTCAGTGACTTTCTTTTCCAGCTCGCTGGCACCTTCTTTGGTTTTGTTCCAGCCTTTCTCCGCGCCTTCTTTGGTGGCATCCCACCCTTTCTCGGTGCCTTCTTTGGTTTTATGCCAGGCTTTCTGGGAATCTTCGCTGACCTTGCTGCCAAAGCTTTCGCTTTTACCTTCCGCAGCATGCTTCTGTTTCAGCTTCAGCTCTTCACCTTTGTTCTGCTCTTCGTGCAGTTTTTGCTTCGCCTCGTTGGCGTTTGCGTTCGCCGCCGCGACGGTATCGTCAGTTGCATGTGTGGTCGCAGCAAATACTGGGGAAGCCAGCAGAACGGCAGATAATGCGATAATTGTTTTTTTCATAATATCCTCATTTAACGTTATCGGTTATGAGCGTGGTTCAGCATGGCACAGGCGAAACGGGATGGCTTTAGGAAAAAACTGTAATGAGATCAACATGCCCTGATGAGAGGTATTTAGCCTGAGGATTATCCAAAGGATAAAACGCCTATTTCCGCGAGGGCAGCGAGCGTCAGGAGAATGAATATGATGACGGTTATGGGTCTGTACATGGTGGCGTTCCTTCCGGGTTAAGCGGCTATTCCGTAGCGCTGGGTGGGGGTGTTTTTTTATTCTCCATAGGGGGAGGGGCGGTGTCGTTGATGTTGGTCAAAGGGAGAGGGTAGCTTCTCAAGCGAGAAGATGAATGAGCTCTGTCAGGGCTGGACGTAGTGATTGTGGTGGAATGATCGCAGATTCACTCCCTTCTCGCTGGCGGCTCGCTTGTTCATGGCGGGTTCGATCAATACTCCGATCTTGATTTTGTCGTTGTGGTAGACCCTCTCTACTATGACGAAATCATGGCGCAGCGTAAGGTGCTCGCCGGAACATTAGGCCATTTGTTGCATGCTTTCACCGGGGAACATGTGGGAGAACCTCGTCTGCTTAGCCATGCTGAAAGCCGGAGTCCGGGCCTGAAAGGTTTTGGTCTGTTCCGCCCCCCATGTTCAGACGACGTTTGCTAAAAAATGGTCGTCTGAATTTCGGTTGTGAGGTTTTTCCTGAGTGCTTAGATTCATTTTCAATCTATCGAGAGGATATGAATATGAACTTTGCAGAACGCCACTATCAGCATGAGCCTCTTCTTATCGCCAACGTCTGGGATGCCGCCAGTGCTGTCGCTGCGCAAAAAGCAGGCTATCAGGTACTGGGAACGTCCAGCGCGGCAATCGCGTCCACACTGGGATATGACGACGGGCAGGGAGTACCGTTTGATGAGCTATTTTATATGGTCACCCGGATCCAGGCTGTGAGCAACCTGCCAGTGAGCGTTGACATGGAAGCAGGGTATGGTGATTCAGCCGAAGAGATAGCAGACAATTTGCGGCGCCTTGCTCAGACAGGCGTCGCAGGGGTTAACCTTGAAGACAGCCGGGTCATAAACGGGGTTCGTCAGCTTGACGATGCCTCTGATTTTTCCCGTAACTTGAAAACAGTGTGCGATACGCTGAGAAGCGAAAATTATAGCCTGTTCCTGAACATCCGGACTGATACTTACCTGCTCGGGCATGAAGACGCGTTGCAGGAGACAATATTACGGGGTCAACGCTATAAAGCTGCAGGTGCTGACGGCCTTTTTGTTCCCTGCCTCACGTCAGAGAAAGACATCAGCCTCATTGCAGAGGCAACGGGATTGCCTTTGAATGTCATGTGTATGCCCGATCTTCCGTCATTCGACAGGTTGAAACGGGCAGGGGTAAGCCGCATTTCAATGGGCAATTTTGTTCATTCAGCGATGCAGTCAACGCTGACTGATGTCATGCATGCGATCCGATCTCGTCAGACGTTTGAAGGACTTTTTGGTGATGAAAATAACCGATAAAAATCTGTGTGATATCTGGTATCAGGCATTACTTGAACGTGCTTCAGACTACACTGGCGTGTTTTTTGTAGGCGTCAAAACCACGGGCGTATTCTGCATTTCGGTATGCCGGGCGCGAAAGCCCAAGCGCGAAAATGTCGAATTTTATAAAGATGCCAAATCTGCCCTGGCGGACGGCTTTCGTCCCTGTAAGGTCTGCAGACCTACGGAAAATGCGCACAGCGCGCCATTATTCGTTGAGCAGGCGCTTGCGCTTGTCAGGCGCGATATCAAATCCCGTGTAGCAGACGCGGAGCTTCGTCAGCATGGCATCAGCCCGGAGCGGGTAAGGCGCTGGTTCCTGCAACATCACGGCATCACTTTTCAGGCTTTCCAGCGAATGCAGCGGGTCAACGTTGCCCTGCAGGAGCTGAAAAGTGGACGAGCGGCGACTGACGTTGCGCTGGACAATGGCTATGAATCGCTGAGCGGCTTTGGTTATACCTACAAGCGGCTTACTGGCGCAGCGCCGACTCAGGCAACCCAGGTGATAGTCATTCACCGGTTTACCACGACGCTTGGACCGATGTTTGTCTGCGCGACAGACCGGGGAGTCTGTCTGCTGGAGTTTACCGATCGCCGGATGTTAGAAACAGAATTTCGCGATATCCAGCGTTTATTTAACGCCAGAATCGTCACCGGCGAAAACAGCCATACCCGGCAGACAGTAAAAGAGATCGGCGAGTATTTTGCCGGAACGCGCCGACAGTTCGATCTCGCTTTAGATGCTCCGGGCAGTGATTTTCAACAATCCGTCTGGCATGCGTTGCGTGCGGTTCCCTATGGACTGACCTCACACTATCAGGCCATTTCACTACGGCTTAATAAGCCCAATGCTGTGCGCGCCGTCGCTGCCGCTAATGGTGCCAACCGGATTGCGATTGTGATCCCCTGTCACAGGATAATTGGAAAAGATGGCGCGATGACAGGTTACGGAGGGGGGATTTCACGCAAAGAATGGCTCATAGAGCATGAGAGAAATAATGTTTAATGGCGTGATGTTGCTGTGTCGCCGGGAAATTTTATGGACTTCGCGGGACATGTTGAGGGTACAAAAAAGCCCGCAGGGCTTACGCCGTGCGAGCTTTCAGGACTTCATCAGTCGACTCTGGTGATCGCCGATGGAGAATTTTGGTGGGCTGGCGGAGTCTGAATAAAATATTCAACGTGTTAAATATTAAGGATTTTTTCGTATTCAACTTTCGGTCGTGTACCTAAACGTGTACCAATTAAAGGATCTCAGGTTCAGCAACCTTGCTCCAGCGGAGACTACTAATAGACTTGAATTTTGCTATGCCTAGCTGATTTCGCTCATTTCTAGACTTTGACCCCGGAGCTTGAAGAGCTGCGACTACTACATCTCGTGATGCTTCATACATGGCAAAAGCATCATAATTCTCATCAAGTAAAACTAAAAGAACAGAATCAAATGGCTTAGATATATCAATAGCACCAATTCTCGCAGAGACTTTTTTAGGATCAGGCATATATCGACCTTTGATTTGAACTCTATATTCTTTCCCGTCCAAAATCTCAGTCGCATCGTATCCGGACTGACGTGCTGAACATAGTGACAACCCGAGAAGAGTTGCAGCTTCATACTCAGCTATTTCTCCAGTGATTCCGAGATGTTAATCGTTAATTTGTAATACCTTAGCGCC
>OKES01000323.1_pt1 | contig 11349 bp, 9 predicted proteins | sample 1611001 | NCBI WGS metagenome assembly OKES01 (sample SAMN04436703, study PRJEB24849) | human gut metagenome | biome: human gut; feature: NICU; material: stool | host: Homo sapiens | place: USA: Saint Louis, MO | collected 2010-08-11
TGTTCCTTCCTGCTACAGTTTATTACGCTTCGTCGCCGAACCAGCAAATATTACGGGCAGCCATAATCAGCTCACCGGCTTTTTCGTCGGTCAACCCTTCGATATCAGCCAGATCATCAATGCCCTGTTCAGCGAGATCTTCCAGCGTACAAACACCACGGGCCGCCAGTTTGAAGGCCATCTCACGATCCAATCCTTCCAGATTCAGCAGATCGTCAGCCGGTTTGTTATCACCGAGGCTTTCTTCCTGGGCCAGTGCCAGAGTGGTCAGTGCGTTTTTAGCACGCTCGCGCAGCGCTTCAACGGTCTGTTCATCCAGGCCGTCAATTTCCAGCAGCTCTTTCATTGGCACGTAGGCCAGTTCTTCCAGCGTCGCAAAACCTTCTTCCACCAGAACGGTCGCGAAATCTTCATCGATATCGAGATATTTGGTGAAGGTATCGATGGCTGCATGTGCTTCAGCCTGATGCTTCGCCTGCAGGTCATCAACGGTCATCACGTTGAGTTCCCAACCGCTCAGTTGTGAAGCCAGGCGGACGTTCTGACCATTACGTCCAATCGCCTGAGCCAGGTTACCGGCTTCAACCGCGATATCCATGGTGTGCTTGTCTTCATCCACCACGATAGAAGCAACGTCTGCTGGCGCCATTGCGTTAATCACGAACTGCGCCGGGTTATCATCCCATAGGACGATATCGATACGCTCGCCGCCCAGTTCGGTAGAAACCGCCTGAACGCGCGCACCGCGCATACCAACACAGGCGCCGACCGGATCAATACGCTTGTCGTTGGTCTTAACGGCGATTTTCGCACGCGATCCCGGATCACGGGCAGCCGCTTTAATTTCGATAACTTCTTCGCCAATTTCCGGTACTTCAATGCGGAACAGCTCAATCAGCATTTCCGGTTTGGAACGGGTTACAAACAGCTGCGCACCGCGCGCTTCCGGGCGTACAGAGTACAGAACACCACGAATACGGTCACCTGGGCGGAAGTTTTCACGCGGGAGCATGTCTTCACGCAGGATAACAGCTTCAGCATTGCTGCCCAGATCCAGAGAAATGTTGTCGCGGTTTACTTTCTTTACCACACCGGTGACGATTTCGCCTTCGTGTTCGCGGAACTGATCGACAACCATTGCGCGTTCAGCTTCACGTACTTTCTGTACGATAACCTGTTTCGCGGTCTGGGTGGTGATACGGTCAAAGGTGACAGATTCAATCTGATCTTCAACATATTCACCCACGTTCAGACTTTCGTCTTCGAAGCGTGCCGCTTCCAGCGTAATTTCTTTGGTCGGCTGAGTAACTTCTTCTACGATTACCCAACGACGGAAGGTATCGAAATCACCGCTTTTACGATCGATTTCTACGCGAACGTCGATCTCTTGCTCATATTTTTTCTTTGTTGCTGTAGCCAGCGCACTTTCCAGTGCTTCAAAAATTTTCTCGCGTGGCAGCGCTTTTTCGTTGGATACGGCTTCAACAACAGCCAAAATTTCTTTGTTCATCGCGGGCTTTTCACCTCAATCCAGACTGTTAAAAGTGGGGAACCAGGTTCGCCTTCTGGATATTACTCAGCGCGAACACTTCATCTTTGCCTTCGACTGTGACCGTGATCATCTCACCGTCCACCGCTTTGATAACGCCCTGCCATTTACGACGGTTTTGTACCGCCATACGAAGAACCAGCGTGACTTCTTCACCCAGGAAACGCACGTAGTGTTCAGCTGTGAACAGAGGACGGTCGAGACCCGGAGAGGAGACTTCCAGGTTATAGGCAACGGTGATTGGGTCTTCGACATCCATCACGGCGCTTACCTGATGGCTCACATCAGCACAATCATCAACATTGATGCCATCTTCACTATCAATATAGATGCGCAGTGTGGATGTGCGACCACGAATAAATTCGATGCCGACCAGTTCGTAGCCCAGGGCTTCAACTGGCGCTGTAATCATCTCTGTTAATTTTTGCTCTAATGTGGACAAGCCCACCCCCAAGACATAAAAAAAGGGCCTAAAGCCCAGTTATTCTGTAGTCAGATAACAAAAAACCCCGATAAATCGGGGCTTTAGATAACTGAACCCTATAACCGCACCTGCGGTTCGGAGAACCTTCCGAAAGAATTTTTTTCAAATCCAGCTACGAAGGCCTAAGTCTTCACAGTATATTTGAAAAAGAACTCTAAGGGAAAGTGGTTGCGGGGGCCGGATTTGAACCGACGACCTTCGGGTTATGAGCCCGACGAGCTACCAGGCTGCTCCACCCCGCGCCTGAAACGTGGCAAATTTTACTCGTTTTGGGTAAAAAATGCAAATACTGCTGGGATTTGGTACCGAGGACGGGACGTAAAATCTGCGCACAGTATATTGATTCACTATGCGTTATGTCAACCTTGTTACGACTATGCAAATCAATGAATGCTGCCCAGCGCTAGCCCAGCAAGATAAATATGCCACCCACGCCGTTATTTAACGAAATTATCACTAAACTCTTCCTGTCATCCAGAAAAGATGATTAAATGAAAACTCATTTATTTTGCATAAAAATGCAATTAGCATAATAAGCGACCTCTTCACCAGTCTATCAAGCAGGGTTTTATTTTATGACGACGATTCTCAAGCATCTCCCGGTAGGTCAACGTATTGGTATCGCTTTTTCCGGCGGCCTGGACACCAGTGCAGCACTGCTGTGGATGCGACAAAAAGGGGCTGTCCCATATGCATATACTGCGAATTTGGGCCAGCCGGATGAGGATGACTATGACGCCATTCCTCGCCGTGCAATGGAATATGGTGCTGAGAATGCTCGCCTGGTAGATTGCCGTAAGCAGCTCGTTGCCGAAGGGATCGCTGCCATTCAGTGCGGTGCATTCCACAACACCACTGGCGGACTGACCTACTTCAATACCACCCCGCTGGGCCGTGCCGTGACCGGCACCATGCTGGTTGCCGCCATGAAAGAAGATGGCGTAAATATCTGGGGTGACGGTAGCACCTATAAAGGTAACGATATTGAACGTTTCTATCGTTACGGTCTGCTGACCAACGCCGAACTGCAGATTTATAAACCATGGCTGGATACCGATTTTATCGATGAACTCGGCGGTCGCCATGAGATGTCCGAATTTATGATTGCCTGTGGTTTCGACTACAAGATGTCCGTTGAGAAAGCGTACTCAACAGACTCCAATATGCTCGGGGCGACCCACGAAGCAAAAGATCTGGAATTCCTGAACTCAAGCGTCAAAATCGTCAACCCAATTATGGGCGTGAAGTTCTGGGATGAGAGCGTGAAGATCCCGGCAGAAGAAGTGACCGTGCGTTTTGAACAGGGTCATCCGGTTGCACTGAACGGTAAAACCTTCAGCGACGACGTTGAGATGATGCTGGAAGCCAACCGTATCGGCGGCCGTCACGGTCTGGGTATGAGCGATCAGATTGAAAACCGTATTATTGAAGCGAAGAGCCGTGGCATTTATGAAGCCCCGGGGATGGCGTTGCTGCATATCGCCTACGAGCGTCTGCTGACCGGCATTCACAACGAAGACACCATCGAGCAGTATCACGCGCACGGTCGCCAGTTGGGTCGTCTGCTGTATCAGGGTCGCTGGTTCGACTCTCAGGCGCTGATGCTGCGTGACGGTCTGCAGCGTTGGGTTGCCAGCCAGATTACCGGTGAAGTGACGCTGGAACTGCGCCGTGGTAATGACTACTCGATCCTCAACACCGTATCTGACAATCTGACTTATAAACCAGAACGTCTGACGATGGAAAAAGGCGATTCCGTATTCTCTCCGGACGACCGTATCGGTCAGTTGACCATGCGTAATCTGGATATCACCGATACCCGCGAGAAGCTGTTCGGCTATGCGCAGTCTGGTCTGCTGACCGCTTCTTCCACAACCGGCCTGCCGCAGGTTGAGAATCTGGAAAATAAGGCGAAGTAAAGATACACCATCTTAAGGCCGCGAAAGCGGCCTTTTTTATGTGCGGAATGTAGGCCTGATAAGCGTAGCGCCATCAGGCGTTGTAATAATGTCGGATGACGGCGTAAACGCCTTATCCGACCTACAGGACAGCCACAAATAACAGACGAAAAAAAAGACGCTTTGCAGCGTCTTTTTTTTGGAATTTGGTACCGAGGATGGGACTCGAACCCACAAGCCCGTTAGGGCACTACCACCTCAAGGTAGCGTGTCTACCAATTCCACCACCTCGGTACAGAATACTTAGCGTGGGATATCGCTGGTCGGCTGAGCCGGAGCAGCTGGCTGAGTTTGCTCGGTTTTCGCCGGTGCGCTCAGATTTTCCCACTCACTTCCTTTATTGGTCTTGTTGCTGTTCATGTTACCCAGCACCAGACTGATGATGAAGAACAAGGTTCCCAATACAGCTGTCATACGGGTCATGAAGTTACCAGAACCACTTGAACCAAACAGAGTACCAGAAGCGCCTGCGCCAAAAGAGGCTCCCATATCAGCGCCTTTGCCTTGCTGCAGCATGATCAAGCCTACCAGGCCAATTGCCACAATAAGGAAAACTACTAAAAGAGCTTCGTGCATAATCAACCTGTTCCTTGCGGAGTTGCCGCGTACAATGCTTCGACCATTAAAGCGGGAATATTTACTGTTTCCCACTGAAGCGGGTGTGAATACTAACCAAAGCGAATAACCTTCGCAAGGGCAATTTGTTAGCATTGTATCAACTGCGGAAAAAATCGCCACATCAATCAAAAACGCAGCAATTTCTCCCAGCATCTCTGCATGACGGCGCGTTGATCGTCAAGATTCGCCCATACCACAACAGGGATTTCACAAATCAGATCTGCATTTTCTGGCCAGCAGTGAATAATTTGCTGATTCACCAACTCTTCCGCCACCATCGATTCAGGTAACCAGGCCATTCCCATATGGCGCAACACCATTTCTCGTATCGTTTCGCTTAAACCACTCTCAAACACTTTTTTCAACCGTGGTCGCACTCGTTGTTCTGCCAGCTCAATAATACGTCTGACAAAGGTATAGTCGCTGTAACATAGCCAGGGGATCGGGGTATGCGGATCATCCAGCGTATCCACCAACTGTGCAGAAATCACAGGAATAAATCGCTCATACCGCCATAGTGAACGTTTTAACCCTCCGGCAATCTCCAGCCCTGGTTGTGAAGAGGGTAAATCGTAAGTCACCAGCATATCAATTTGCCGGTTTATCAGGGCATTGAAGTGGTTGTCTATCCCCTGGATACTGGCGTTTACCGTAAAGTTTAACTGCGGCTCACTCTGTCGCAGGTAGTTGATCATATCCGGCAGGATATTCACCGACAGCGTATGCAGGCTGACCATCACCAGCGTGTTATCCGTTGCTGGCGTCATCGCCGACAGCTCATGGCGTGCCTCTGTTAACGTACTGAGGACGTGCCGGGCATAAGGTTCAAAGCGTTCACCATAGCGCGTCAGCGTGACGGGGGTCGTTGTCCGATCAAACAAAGGCACGCCCAGCACCTCTTCCAGCGACTTTATACGCCGACTCAGCGCAGGTTGAGTAATATGCCGCTGCGCCGCGGCCTGAGAGTAGTTTCCATGCTGGCTCAAGGCCAGAAAATCTTCCAGCCACTTACAATCCACGTTGTGCTCTCCGCCATGCCATAACCGCATCCTCCAATAACAAATCGGTAATAGTCATAGTTATAGTAATGGCTTTATGGTGGGCATCATAACAACAATATTCCGTTTCACCTGCCGACTCTCACCTTCGACGTTTGACAGGACCGCTATGTTTACTTTATTGACCAATGCCCGTGTTTTTTCTCCTGAGGATTTAGGCCTCTGCTCCCTGCTCATTCATGCCGACCGAATTGTGGCGGTAGAAAAAGATATTTCATTGTTTGATGGCGTCAACGAGGTCATCGATTGTCGGGGTAAATGGGTTATCCCTGGCATCATCGATCAGCATGTTCATCTTACCGGTGGCGGTGGCGAAGCCGGATTTGCCAGTCGGACACCCGCCGTCAAGCTGCGCGATCTGATTCAGGCGGGTATTACCACGGTGGTTGGCGTGTTAGGCACCGATGCCATTTCTCGTTCGCCCAAAGATCTCTACGCTAAAATGCAGTCTCTCAACCTTGAGGGATTACGCGCGTTTATGCATACGGGAGCCTACGCCGTTCCCAGCCCAACCATTACGCGATCCATCCGCGATGATATGGCCTTTATTCCGGCAATTCTTGGTGTAAAAATCGCCCTCGCCGATCACCGCGGTTCTTACCCCTCTTTCCAGGAGTTGCTGAGGATAGTGAGCGATATTCGCGTCGCTTCCCTGCTGGCAGGGAAAAAAGGCTTGCTGCATGTGCACCTGGGGAATCTGCCGGAAGGGATGTCGCAACTTATTGAGTTGTGTGATGCGGGTATTCCGATTCACCATATTTCACCGACCCATGTTGCAAGAACAGAGCCCTTGTTCGAACAGGCTATTGATTTCGCCCATCGCGGCGGCCATATCGATGTTACGTCCGGTGGCAGTCGTTTTATGCCTCAGGAGCAAGCGATTCTCCACGCACTCGAAGCACAGGTTCCGGCGGAGCGCATCACGATCAGTTCTGACGGCAATGGCAGCGTTCCGCGCTTTAACGCTCAGGGTATCGTTGAAGGTTTAAGCGCGGCACCGGTCGCAGGCAATCTTAACCTACTTCCTCGCCTGATTGATGTCGGTATTCCGGTGCCGCAGGCCATCGCAATGTTGACGGCAAACGTTGCACGCTCGCTGGGTATTTCCGGGGGCATGCTCTGCGCCGGAGAACGTGCCGATATCTGTGTACTCAATGATGACCTCTCGCTGGCCCATCTGTTTGCCGCGGGTAAACCGTTGCTGCGGGATGGAGAGTGCCTGGTTACCGGCAACTTCGAGTAAGGGGGCAAGAATGTCATTACTACTGGCGCTAATCGCCATCATTTTTGCCGGACGTCTGATCCTCAAAAAATATCACCCCCAGTCGGTACTGTTATTGACCGGGATTGTGCTGTTGCTTATCGCGCATTTTAGCGGAATGACCTCACTCAGTGGTCTGGTGAAAAAGAGCACCGGATTCGGCCCCTTTGACGCCTTTGAGTTTATTCGCGATACCCTGAGCGTGCGTCTCGGCGGTCTCGGGCTGCAAATTATGCTGATTGGTGGTTTCGCCACGTACATGTCAGCCATTGGCGCAAGCCAGGTACTGGTTCGGGTAACATCTCGTCCTTTACAACGGCTGAACTCGCCTTATCTGCTGCTGGGACTGGCACTGCTATTAGGCCAATTCCTGTCGCTGTTTATCAGCAGCGCCACCGGATTGGGTCTGCTGTTGATGGCGACGCTTTACCCATTGCTTACCCGTCTTGGCTGTAGCCGCGCCGCAGTTGCCGCAGTTATCGCCAGTACCTGTGCGGTTGAGTTTGGCCCAGGATCCGGCAACTCGGTTCTCGCCGCCAAAACCGCAGGTATTGAGGTGGTGAACTATTTTGTGCAGGATCAGTTGCCGATCGTTGTGCCCGTCATTCTTTTCATCGCCCTGTTGCATATTGTTGTGCAACGCTTTTTTGACCGTCGGGAAAGTGGCGACAATGCAGCTCAGCAGATGCAGACATTAACGGCAACTGATGAAGCCGACGCACCTATCGCCTGGCTGTTTCTGCCTATGCTGCCGCTGGTATTGATGTTGGTGTGTAGCGATTTAGTATTTAGCTCGCTTAAGATTACGCTGGATACCGCCGTACTGATAAGCCTCGCTATTACGCTGGTTTGTGAGTACTGCCGTCATCGCAAAGCGCGCGAGGTGATGGCTGGCGTACAAAAGGTTTTCGACAGCATGGGCAGCGTTTTTGCCACCGTCGTGACGCTGATTATCGCCGGTGAAGTTTTTTCCGCCGGGCTGAAATCCATTGGCGCCGTCGACGCGCTGCTGTCGCTTTCTGGCGAATTTGGCCTCAGCGCAGCCTCTATTATCCTGCTGATGACCCTAATCACCTTCGCAATTTCAGCGCTGATGGGCTCCGGGAATGCGGCATTTTTCTCCTTCGCCCCCATGGTGCCGGACATCAGCCGTCATATCGGTAGCGATATCGCAGTCATGATGTTGCCTATCCAGATATCGGCGGGTATTGGTCGTACGTTATCGCCGATTGCCGGCGTCATCATTGCTATCGCAGGGATTGCAGGCGTCTCGCCTGTGGATATTGTTAAGCGCACCGCGATTCCGATGCTGGGCGGTTGGCTACTGATGATTGCGCTAACCTTTGCCCGGTCTGGGCATTTGCTGGCGGTTCTGCCGTGGCTGGCAGTCCTTGTACTACTGATGGTCGGTGGTTATTTCTGGCAGCGCCGACGTAAACAGCCGCTTGCCGTATAGTAAAAAAAAGCCGGAGTCTCAGACTCCGGCTCTCACTTTCTTCGGGATTACGCCGCTTTCACAGCATCGGCAATACGGTGGGCGAATTCAGTCACCTGCGCTTCGTCTTCACCTTCAACCATCACACGAATTAACGGTTCGGTACCAGACTTACGCAGCAGGACGCGTCCACGGTTACCCAGCGCCGCTTCCACTTCCGCCATCACCGCTTTCACATTTTCATGTTCCAGCGGATCGCCGCTACCTGCGGTGTAACGTACGTTAACCAGCAGCTGTGGGAACATTTTCATGCCGCTGCACAGGTCGTGCAAACTCATATGGTTGCGCACCATCGCCGCCAGCACCTGCAGCCCCGCCACGATGCCGTCACCAGTGGTGGTTTTGTCCAGCAGGATCACATGACCAGAGTTTTCGGCACCGATACGCCAGCCTTTTTCCTGCATTTTTTCCAGCACATAGCGGTCGCCAACTTTCGCCCGAGCAAAAGGAATACCCAGCTGTTTCAGCGCCAGCTCGAGGCCCATGTTGCTCATCAACGTACCTACCGCACCACCACGCAGCTGTCCCTGACGCAGGGCTTCACGGGCGATGATGTACATGATCTGATCGCCATCGACCTTATTGCCTTCGTGGTCAACCATAATGACGCGGTCGCCATCGCCGTCCAGCGCAATACCCAGATCGGCTTTTTCCGCAATCACGCGCGCCTGCAGGGCACGGACGTCAGTGGCGCCGACTTCTTCATTGATGTTCACACCGTTTGGCTCACAGCCAATGGCAATCACGTTTGCACCCAGCTCACGCAGTACATTTGGTGCAATGTGGTACGTTGCACCGTTAGCGCAATCCACCACAATTTTAAGCTCACTCAGACTCAGTTCGTTCGGGAAGGTGCCTTTGCAAAACTCGATATAGCGACCGGCAGCATCAACGATACGGGTAGCTTTACCCAGTTCAGCCGAGTCCACGCAGGTGATCGCTTTTTCCATTTCGGCTTCGATAGCTTCTTCAACCGCATCCGGCAGTTTGGTCCCATCGATGGAGAAGAATTTAATCCCATTGTCATAGAATGGGTTGTGCGAAGCGGAGATAACAATCCCGGCCTCAGCACGGAAAGCACGCGTCAAATAAGCAACGGCAGGTGTTGGCATTGGCCCTGTGAATGAGGCTGAGAGTCCGGCGGCTGCCAGGCCCGCTTCCAGCGCGGACTCCAGCATATAGCCGGAAATACGCGTATCTTTACCGATAATAATTTTACGTGAACCATGACGAGCCAGCACTTTCCCTGCAGCCCAGCCCAGCTTGAGCACAAAGTCAGGAGTAATTGGGGCATCACCTACGCGACCGCGGATCCCATCAGTGCCAAAATATTTACGATTACTCATAGCGTTTTTTTTCCTTTGCAGACAATGTGACTTCCACCACACGCATCGCTTCTACGGTTTCTTTGACGTCATGGACACGAACGATCTGCGCCCCCTGCATTGCGGCAATCACCGCGCACGCAAGACTACCGCTCAGGCGTTCAGATGGCCCCACATTCAGTAACTGACCGACCATTGATTTTCGTGACATCCCAACCAGCAGCGGCAGATTAAAATGATGAAACTCCGCCAGACGTGCCAGTAATGTGTAGTTGTGAGTGAGATTTTTACCGAATCCGAACCCGGGGTCGAGCAACAATTTATCTTTTGTGATTCCAGCCCGCTCGCAACGTGCTATTTGCTCAACAAAGTAACGATCTACCTCAGCAAAAACATCCTCATACTTTGGCGCTTCCTGCATGGTTTTCGGCTGCCCCTGCATATGCATCAGGCAAACCGGCAATCCGGTCTCCGCTGCGGCTTCCAACGCTCCAGGCTCCGAGAGTGAGCGAATGTCATTGATGATATGCGCGCCAACCCTGGCGCATTCGCGGATCACTTCGGGCTTTGAGGTATCAACCGAAATCCACACTTCAAAACGCTGAGCAATCGCCTCCACCACAGGGATCACTCGCTGCAACTCTTCTTCCACACTCACATCAGCCGCGCCCGGACGCGTGGACTCACCACCCACATCAATGATAGTCGCCCCGGCGTTAATCATCAGGTTTGCGTGTTTTACCGCCTCAACCAAAGAGTTGTGCGCTCCACCATCGGAAAATGAGTCTGGCGTGACGTTCAAAATCCCCATGACGTGCGGATGGCTGAGATCCAGTGAAGAACCCTGAGCAAAGAGTTTCATAGTTTTATCCCTGGTAAAATCTTGAATATGCAGATAAGAAAAACCCCGGAGCAAGCCCCAGGGTTTTCAATTAAAACACGGTCATCATCAACGATAACTTATTTGTCGCCCAGCTGCTCTGACATAGTGCCAGAGTCCGGCGCACGCGGTTCATCAACCGGACGCGGTGCATTCGGCTTGCCGGTGCTGCCAGAGTTGTTGTTAGAAGAACCCGGTTCTTCCCAACCCGCAGGCGGACGCACATCGCGGCGAGCCATCAGATCGTCAATCTGCGGCGCATCGATAGTCTCATATTTCATGAGCGCATCTTTCATCGAGTGCAGAATGTCCATGTTTTCGTTCAGCAAACGACGTGCACGGTCATAGTTACGCTCAATCAGCAGTTTAACTTCCTGATCGATAATGCGAGCGGTTTCATCGGACATGTGTTTCGCTTTCGCCACAGAACGTCCCAGGAACACTTCGCCTTCTTCTTCAGCGTACAGCAACGGACCGAGTTTATCGGAGAAGCCCCACTGAGTAACCATGTTACGCGCCAGGTTAGTCGCGACTTTAATGTCGTTCGACGCACCGGTAGAAACATGTTCAGCACCGTAGATGATCTCTTCCGCGAGACGGCCACCGTACAATGTGGAGATCTGACTTTCCAGTTTCTGACGGCTGGCGCTGATTGCATCGCCTTCAGGCAGGAAGAAGGTCACACCCAGCGCACGACCGCGCGGGATAATCGTCACTTTGT
>OKES01000329.1_pt1 | contig 11122 bp, 7 predicted proteins | sample 1611001 | NCBI WGS metagenome assembly OKES01 (sample SAMN04436703, study PRJEB24849) | human gut metagenome | biome: human gut; feature: NICU; material: stool | host: Homo sapiens | place: USA: Saint Louis, MO | collected 2010-08-11
TCTCTGCGATCATCTCGCTGTACGCCAGCATCCCCTCGCGAATGCCGAGCTGCGGCTTGGTGACAAAATCCACCGCCCCCAGCTCCAGCGCGCGCAGGGTGATTTCCGATCCTTTCCCGGTCAGGGAGGAGACCATCACCACCGGCATGGGCCGCAGCCGCATTAATTTTTCGAGGAAATCTATGCCATCCATGCGCGGCATCTCGACATCCAGCGTTAGCACGTCGGGGTTATATTTTTTAATTAAATCCCGCGCTACGAGCGGATCGGGGGCGGTTGCCACCATCTCCATGTCGCTGTGGCTATTGATAATTTCAGTCATGATCTGACGCATCAGCGCTGAATCATCGACGGACAATACCCTGATTTTACTCATGCTTTTTCCTTACTCAGCGCATATACCGTTTGCCCACGCAGGCTAAACTCACGCACGAGGTTGCTGAAGTTTTCCGAGTGCCCGGCAAACAGTAAACCGTCACGCTTGAGCAACGGAACAAACCGACGCAAAATGTCCTGTTGCGTCGTTTTATCAAAATAGATCATGACGTTACGGCAAAAAATGGCGTCGAACGGCCCCGGCACGTTGTACTGCTTATCCAGCAGGTTAACGGGCGCGAATTCGACGCAGTTCGCCAGCTCCTGGCGTACGCGTACCAGGCCTTCATGCGGGCCCGTGCCGCGCATGAAATAACGCTGCAGCTGCTGCGGCGACAGCGTTTTCAGTTCATCCTGGCGATAAACGCCGTTACGCGCCTTCTCCAGCACTTCGGTATCGATATCGCTGGCGTAGACCTTCCAGCGTCCCGGCGCCATCCCCAGCGTATCGGCAAGGGTGATCGCCAGCGAGTACGGCTCTTCACCCGTCGAGGCGGCCGCACTCCAGACGCGATACTCCCCGGTGCGCCGGCGCGCATGCTCGGCCAGGACCGGGAAGTGGTGGGCCTCCCGGAAAAACGCCGTCAGGTTGGTGGTTAACGAGTTAATAAAAGCCTGCCACTCGGCGCTGTTCTGGTTCGCCTCGAGCATGCTCAGATAGCGACCAAAATCATCCAGCCCCAGCGTACGCAAGCGCCGCACCAGACGGTTGTAGACCATGTCCCGCTTATGATCCGCAAGCACGATCCCCGCACGCTGGTAGATTAACTGACATATCCGACGAAAATGCGCGTCGGACAGCGCGAGGCGCTGTGTCATCTGCAACAATAATGACGTTTGCCCAGGGGGCATTGGTGATGTCATAGCGCCTTCTTAATTACATTCAGGATACAACTGGCACGGCCTGCGACCGCCCGACTTCTGTTACTGCTTCAACGTGCTCTTTCACATTAAATACCGCGACCAGCCCGGTCAGACGATCCGCCTGGCTGGCCAGCTGATCGGTTGCCGCTGCCGCTTCCTCAACTAACGAGGCGTTCTGTTGCGTCACCTGATCCATCTGGCTCACCGCCTGGGCAACCTGCTCAATGCCGCGACGCTGTTCATCCGACGCCGAGGCAATCTCGCCCATGATGTCGTTCACCCGCGTCACGGAGGTGACGATTTCGTGCATGGTTTGTGCCGCCGTATCCACCAGGGCAGAGCCTTGCTGAACCCGTGACACCGATTCTTCAATCAGCACCTTAATTTCTTTCGCCGCGTTGGCGCTGCGGCTCGCCAGGTTACGCACCTCACCCGCCACCACCGCAAACCCGCGCCCCTGCTCCCCTGCACGCGCCGCTTCAACGGCAGCATTCAGCGCCAGTATGTTGGTCTGGAACGCGATACCGTCAATCACGCTAATGATGTCACCAATTTTCTGTGAACTGGTGGCGATCTCCTGCATGGTGCTGGCGACATGGGACGCCTGGTCGCCGCCCTTCTTCGCCGTCATCGCCGCCTGTTTTGACAGGTCAGATGCCTGACGCGCGTTATCGGCGTTCTGGCTAACCGTCGCGGTCAGCTGCTCCATACTGGCTGCCGTCTGCGCCAGCGAGGCCGCCTGCTGCTCGGTGCGGGATGAGAGATCGTTGTTACCCGCCGCAATCTCAGAGATCCCGGTGTGCATGGCATAACTTCCCTGACGCACGTCGGATACCGTTTCCCGCAGCGATCCCTGCATCGCCTTCAGGCTGGCAAAGATCGCCGAAATTTCGTTTTTGCCGAACACCGCCACCGGACGCGCCAGGTCGCCTTTCGCAATGCTGTCGAAGTGGCTGCTGATAATCGCCAGCGGCTGCACAATCATTTTGCGTGACCAGAGCAGCGCGGCGCCGGTCAGCAAGCCCGCCAGAATCACCATCACGCCGAAGATGACGCCCGACATGTGATAGCTGGTGCGGCTTGCTTCACCGGCGCGCAGAACAGACTGATTGATATCCTGCTGCCATGCGTCAAAGCTGCCGTCAAACGCCGCCTGCGAGGCCTGAACCGGCGCGGTCATAAAGTCCGACAGCTGGTTGTTCTCAAGCCACGTCGCCTGATGGTCGAGATCGCTGTACCACTGTTCAAAATGGGTCTTCATGGCGGCCTTCAGCGCTTTCTCTTTCTCGCTGCCGGTGGCCTGTGCCGCAAACTGTGCGTCAGCCTGTTTCAGGCTGTCGCGCGCGGTGGCCATCAGCGCCTTAATGTCATCCGGCGGATAACTTAGCGCGGTTAAGGTTCCCGCCTTGTTCAGCGCAGTGCTTGCCTGCAACAGCACGGCACGGGTTTGTGCCAGTGCGGAGCGCTGCTGATTACTCGCCTCAACGTCCTGCAAATTCTGATAGCCATCGCGAAACGCCCAAAAAGACAACCCATTACTGCCAACCTGCAACACACCGCAAAGGATCAGAATCAAAAACAGTGTGGTCGAGATACGAATACGATTTAACATCCACGCTCCCATCAAGCGGCAAGCAGCCGCGGTTTAATTGTCAGTCAAAATGTTTCCCAGTTTTCATCTTGTCCGGTCGCCGCGGTACGCGTACGGTTGGCAGCCGTTTCAGCGGCTGGCGCGCGGTACGTCGCCTGCGGGGTGACCGTGTTTCCAGCGAGTGAAGCGAGACGAAACGCCGAGACGGCCATCTTCAGACGGCTCGCCTGGTCTTCCAGCGCAGCGGCCGCCGCAGCGGACTCCTGCACCAGGGCGGCGTTTTGCTGTGTCACGCGATCCATTTCCGATACCGCCAGGGCAACCTGGTCGATACCACGACTCTGCTCATCAGACGCAGAGGCGATTTCACCCATGATGTCCGTCACGCGGGTGACGGCATTCACGATGTCATTCATGGTCTCCCCGGCGCTTTCCACCAGCACGGAGCCGGTATCGACGCGGGAGACGGAATCTTCAATCAGCGATTTGATCTCTTTTGCCGCGTTGGCGCTGCGGCTGGCCAGGTTGCGCACTTCCCCGGCCACCACGGCAAACCCGCGTCCCTGTTCGCCCGCGCGCGCCGCTTCCACGGCGGCGTTCAGCGCCAGAATGTTGGTCTGGAAGGCAATGCCGTCGATGACGCTGATGATGTCGGCGATTTTCTTGGAGCTCTCGGCGATGTCGTGCATGGTTTTCACCACGCCATCCACCACGCGGCCGCCGCGCTGCGCCGTCTCGGAGGCGCTTTCCGCCAGCTGAGACGCCTGGCGGGCGTTATCGGCGTTCTGCTTCACGGTCGCGGTGAGCTGCTCCATGCTGGCCGCCGTCTCTTCCAGGGCGGACGCCTGCTGTTCAGTGCGCGATGAGAGGTCGTTATTGCCCATCGCAATTTCGCTGGTGCCGGTATAGATGGCATCCGTGCCGCTACGCACGTTGGCGACGGTATCGATAAGCGAACGCTGCATATGGTCAACGCTGGTTGCCAGCTCGGTGATCTCATTGCGCCCGGACACGGTCAGCGTTTTGGTCAGGTCACCGCCGGCAATGTCACGAATGTGGGCGATGACGCGACCGAGAGGGTTCAGCAGGATATGGCGAATGCCGTACCAGACCGCGATCAGCACAATGACCAGCGCCAGCGCCAGCACCGCCATCTGCCATTTCGCAAAGCGGTAGTCATTCTGGCTTTCAGTAAACGCGGAGTGATACAGATCGCCACTGACCTTTGCATATTCCCCCAGCGCCGCGCCGAGGGCGTTTTGCATCCCCTGCGTCGGCTGCGCGAAATAGGCGTCCATGTTGCCGCTCTCCAGGAACTGAATCAGCTCTGCCAGACCGGCATGGTAGGCGTTGTATTTTTCGTCGATATTCTGGCTCACCTGCTCCATCGCAGGCTGCGGGGTGATTTTCTTAAAGGCCTCGTAATGCTTTGCGGCATCCGCAAGTGTCGCCCGGGCATTTTTAAGCAGATCGGTTTTCGCGCTGCTCTGCTGATTGTTGGGATCCATCATCATGCGCGCGGACGAGCGGCTCAGGTTGATACGCGTTTGCAGCATCAGATCCCACGTTGAGGTGAGTTCACTCTGCTGCAGGCGGAGATCGTTCGAGGCCGCGAAGCTGTCCTGGTTCTGTTTTAATGACGAGAAAAAAAGCCCGCCGGAGATAAGCTGAAGTAGTGCGAAAATGACCAGCACCATCATAAGCATTGTGACAACGCGGATACGGTTCAACATACAACACCTTCTCATAGATTTATTAACGGTGTTATCGGCACAGCCAACAGGAACTTTACATTTGAGAAAGGGAAAAGCGCGGGGTTAGAAAGCCACGTCGACAATCAGCGTATCGGTGTAGGTTCCGGCGGGTGGCGTGGCCTGATTAGTCAGCACTTTCGCGGTGTAGTTGTAGGTACGCAGTAAACCGTCGGCACTGACCTGCGACGACGTCGCGCTGGTCCAGCGTTCGCTGCCGCTGCCGCCCCAGCGGTTACCCGTGGCTTCTTTATAGATGTCATAACTGAGGTAGTTACTGCCGCTTACCATCCGGCGCACGTTATTCAGCGCGTTAGCACCGTTGTTAATGCCGATGGTATACGTACTGCCTTTGGTACAGGTGACGGCAATCGCCTGTGAGACGGTGGGGAAACTTTGTACCAGCGGCGCGCTGTTGAAGTTGACGTCCGGCGTGGTCATGGCGCTACAGTCGTTGGTGACGGTTATATCCAACAGGATGGTGGTTGTTGAGGTTCCCGTCTGGGCATTCGTACAAAGGCTTCCAACACCGAAGGCACAGACGCTGTAGCTGATGCTGAAGGTCAACTGCACCTGGTAGGGACCGGCAGTGACGTTTTGTCCAGCGACGGTGCGAAAATAGAGCGGAATATTATACTGCCTTGTCCCCAGCAGCCCCAGCAAGGTATTCCCGCTCCAGGTATACGTTTTACTTATCTGCACCTCGCTGCTGCTCGCACAAGCCGATAATCCGCACAGCCGGGTGGGGATTACGTCCGTAATGGCGGCATTATCCGTACGTTTCATGGTCGCGCGACTGTTGCCCGAGACTGACGCCGCGGTGTAGCTCAGGGTCACCGAATCGTTGGTCAGAACGTTGAGCACGGTATCACACGCCACAACAAGCCTGCCGGTGGTTTCCACCTCCCCGGTTCCGCTGAGCGCGAACGAGGTGACGCTGCCAAACGACGCATTAACCGTACTGACGGTACACGCCGCCCAGCCGCCGCCGGAGAACAGCAACAGCATCAACATCAGCAGACGCTTCATGGCGCCTCCCGACACACCAGCGGACCGTAGGTTTGCAGCTTGTGCTCCGGGTTGGCTCCCACGGTCAGGGTAACCTTGCAGCGTTTTCCGTCAGGCGCGATCACCTCCAGCGGATTCACATCGCTAAGGTTTTCCAGCCAGGCAATACCGTCATACCCCACCACCGCATTGCTGCGCGAGGCACGTCGGACCTGGCTTCCCACCGGCAGCGCCTGGCCGCGCGCATCGTGGAGGATGACGCTTGCCACCCTCTCCTGCTCCATCGGGAAATCGACCAGATAGCCGCTGTGACGCCGAATCGCAATTCGCCGCTCGGTCTCTTTCAGCCGGGTGTCCGCCGGCAGGTTCAGGGTATCAATGCGGTAGCTTGCCGGGTAATACGCCGACACCCCGCTGACCAGCAGGTAACCGTTGTTATTCGTTTTGCCAACGGGCTGGTTCTCATAGCTGACGGGCACGTCCGGATGACCGTCGGTACTGATGACCACAAACGCATCGTTGATCTTATTCGCCGCGAACAGCTCGCCGTCCATCAGAACAATCGCGCCCATCGCCTCGCCCCACCAGGTCATCATGTCCCTTTCGCCGTAGCCGCCGCCCTGCAGTTCAATATTGTTATTACGCCAGCCCAGCGTGCCCTGCTGATAGTCACTGGATTTTGACTGGTTGGCCCAGGCCATGTTCCAGCTAAAGCCGCCGTCAGACGGCATGGAATGGTTGTAGTTAATGCGCTGGGTGTTGCCCGCATCCGGGGTGTTTTCGACGGTGAACGCGGCGCTGTCGCGTGCCCCCAGCGGCACCTGCAGCGACAGCGCGACCGTCCAGTCTCCCCGCTGCTGGTCCCGGCTCCCGGCGAGGTAAATACTGCTCGCGCCCCACAAATTACGGCTCCATGAGAGATTAAGCAGCTCGGTTTTTTGACTGTCAAAACTCTCCACGCCAATCCAGGCTGCGCCGATGTTGCCGTACTGTCCCAGGTTGAAGGTCAGAGAATACTGGTCCGTATTGCGGCTGAAGCTGGCGATGGGTTTATCGTTCTCGTCATACACCGTAGGCTGGTCGTAGAGGGCCAGATTGCCAAAGCCGCGGTCCCGACGCGTGTGCTGGGTGGCCACGCTGAACTCGCTGGTGCTGTACTGGTAACCCCAGTTGATTTGCCCGCCCGCCTCCCCGCGCATGCGGCTTTGCGAGTAAGAGGTATTCACCACGCCAAACTGGCCGAGTTTAATCACCGTCCCGGCCCCGCCCAGCGCCAGTTCCTGCGCCCCTTCGGCATGCCCCTCCAGCGTCAGCCAGTACGTCACCCCGTAGCGATACGAGCCGCTGCCTGCCGCCGGGCCGTAGTCAAAGTTCTTGATACCGTAATTACGCCGCAGGCTGCCCAGCGTCACGGCGCCGTCGCTTAGCCCTTTTTTAAGCAGGTCGCTGGAGACGTAAAACGGCAGCGTGGTGCTGACCTGGCGCCCTAATGCATCCGTCGTGACCAGTACCGCATCCCCGGCGCCGTTGATATAGGGCAGATTGGTCAGGGTGAAGGGGCCCGGCTGAAGCTGGGTTGGGCCGGACCGATACCCGTTGATAAAGAGATCCACCGAGGTGGGCACCGCCGCTTCCCCCGCGAATTCGGGCAGCGGCCACGTCACCAGGTCAGGGCGCAGGGAGAAATCTCGCCCGACGCTGATCCCTCCCATCCGCACGCTGGAGCTCCAGCTCAGGACATCGCTGATCACGTCCCCGACGCTCCAGCTCATTGCGTCATCCTCATTCGTGAACAGCAGGGTCGTGTCATAGCGGACATACCCTTCCTGCTGACCGTCGTTACCGGTGAAATTTTCCCGGGCATAGCCGGTGGAGGAAAACGAGCCGTTCTCATTGAAATAGCGGAATTCATGCCAGAGGGACGCCTGTCCGCCGATATGCTCCGTGTGGTTGGTGTAGAGATCGTAATTGAGCAGCGCGCCGCGCCCGAAGTGCGGTTTGGCCTGCGCCATTTGCGCGCCGAACGGCGTCACGCGGGATGCGACCCAGTCCCGGGGAACGGTCAGCAGCAGGCGCTGTCCGGCGCTGTCGTACTCCACCCGAACCTGAGAAAGCGATGAGAGATTCACCTCTCCGGCAGGAACATGTTCCGGGGGCAGTCCCGCGCGCAGCAGGTCAGCGCTGGAGATAAAGAAAGTGCCTTTGCGCTGCGTCACGGGCACGACCAGACCGGTATCGTAGTGGTTGAGCACGAGGGCAAGCTGGAAGACCGCTTCATCATGTATCGCCTGTGCCTGGGGCGGCGGCGGAAGGCTGTCATCGCCGGGCTCAGCCCAGGTCGCGGAACTGACGCAAAGCAGTATCATCATCGCCGGCTTCAGTTGACGGGCGTCGACTGCCATTGTGCGTCCCTGGCATTAATCTGCGCGCTCATCCGCTCTGGCTGACGAACGCCCGCGGGTACCGGCCAGCTGCGGGTGCTGCGGGGAAGTACGTAACCCAGCAATCCCTCCGCGACCGTGCGTTTCTGCCCTCCCTGCTCCAGCGCCACCTGGCTCAGCCTGACATGGACATCCCCCCGATTCCGGACCTCCAGTACCGGCTGCCCATCCGCTCGCGTCACCCGCCAGCTCAGGTTCCGGGTCTCCACCAGCGCGTGATGCGCCCCTCTTTTATTGTCGGGATCCCCTGACCATACACAAACAGCGGAATGGAGTAACGCATCTGCAACTTGAGGCCGATGGCGGGTTCTGCTTTGGCATCAGGCTGAGGAATTTCATCCACAATAATGCGGTAGGCCTGTTCGACGCCTGCGGGAACGGGGGCCTGCTTAATAAGACGGATAAGCTGCTTGCTGCCTGTGTCAATCGTGACGATGGGCGGGCTGGCGACCACATCCTGCTGCGCGGCGTAGCGTTCGTGTCCGTCCTCCTGCTTCCAGCGCACAATACGCACCTGCATCGTGGTGGCGCTGTTTCCCTGGTTCTGGATCCACAGCTCCGTGGCGTTGGCGTCTGCCGCAAGCCACGGGTCGATAGGCCAGAGCAGAATGGTGGCTGCCGCCTGCGCCTGACCGGTTGCCACAGCCATTCCCAACGCGCCCGCCAGACAAACAGGTCTGAAAACTGGCTTCATCAACACTCTCCCTTTATTACCATGACAAGGTCACGGTGAGTTGATCGGAATACGTTCCTGCCGGGCTAAATCCGGTCAGTAGCGCCACGCCAAAAAGCGGCAGCGCGATGTTATTGCTGTTGCTATAGGTCACCGGTATCGCCTGGTTGACGCCAATTTCGCTGCTCGCGGCCAGCGAGCTGCTGCTGTAAAGCCGGTATCCCACCACGTCGGCGCCGTTCGAGCGCTTCATGCGGCGAACGGTTGAATAATTCTGTCCGCCATTAATGCTCATGCTCAGCGCCACGCCCGGCGTGCAGGCGATAGACAACGCTCCGTTTGGCACAAAGCTGGTGCTTACCGGTGCGCTCTCGACGCCGTTATGGGTGCCAAAATCCAGCGTCCCGAGAACCCCTCCGCTGCCGGTGGCCACCGCGCATCCCGGAACAATCGTCGCGCTCACCTTAAAGGACTGTGACGTCACCGCCTCCGCTGCAGGCGTCATCAGCAATCCGACGATCAGCGCGAAAAAAGGCTGCACGTGTCCCTCTGCGCATATGCGCAGACCAGTAAGAGTTGCCTTCATGGCGGTGCAGGACTAATAGGTGACGCTGACGTTAATCGTGTCGGTGTAGGTGCCCGGGACGACCGTCACGCTGTTACCGCCGCCGGTAATACGTCCGTAGAGGGTGTAACTGTCCACCCCTCCGGCCGTAGAGGCGATCGGCAACGCGGTGTTATTGGCAATCACGCTGTTAAACCCGCTGTCGCTGTACAGGCTGTATGCCACGCCCTGTGCCGCGTTGGCGGTGTTAACCAGATAGCGCGCAGGGGTTCCCGGGGTGCCGACAACGGTGCCGGGTGCGGTGGAGTTGGTGTTGCCGGTGATCGCCACCGTATAGCTGGCGGTCGTACATTGAATAGTGAAGGTGTTTCCGCCGCTGGCGCCGGTGAGCTGCGTGGTCAGAGTGGAAAACGTTGCGGGATGGGTGCCGAAATCCAGTGTCCCGAAGTTAATGCCGTTTTGCGTGGGCGATCCGTTTATCAGACAACCGTTCGTGAGCGTCAGCGTCGCGCCGATGGTGCCGCTACTGGTGACGGCCAGCGCCTGATGGACCGTTGTCGCAGTCAGTAAGGTGCCTGCGCAGATCAAAAGGAGTTTTCTTTTCATTTACCACCCTCCAGAAGACGTCTCCGTTCCCTTGCCACGTTTTATTTTTGTCGTTCAAGATGTTAGCCCCGCTTAATGTTCCTCTGAGGGGGGTTATTGAGAATTTAGTTTACGGATATCGCTTCGACCACCTGCCCCTTAACGCATAAGCACTTTGTCTTATTGACTTCTTATTGCCTTAAATAACAGAGAGTTAAATTATTTTTTTCAGCATTTTCATGCTATCAGTAGAGAATATATCCATTAAAGTGTGATGCAGATCACAATATATCGTCAGGGCAATAACAACAAAATTAATAAAACTTAAAAAGGAGTTGTATCCCCCTACGCTTTGCGTCAATTTATGTGCCGAATAATTTCCCGCGTCGTAATAAAAAATTTATATGTATCGGTGCGGGCTACATCTGAAGCGCATAGAGGGTCTTTTTTCGTGGCAAGTGCAAACAAACTCACACTCTTCATCGTGATATTCATGCTGGCGGGTATTCTTTCAGGGGCAGCAATTCATGAATATGCATCTGCGGATGCCATCAAAGCCTGGTCGGATAATATTACCCTTCTGACCGATATTTTCCTGCGACTGATCAAAATGGTCATTGCGCCGCTGGTCTTCAGTACGCTCACCGTCGGCATTATGAAGCTGGGCGAAACCTCCACCATTGGCCGCGTGGGCGGTAAAGCGATGGTGTGGTTTATCAGCTCATCCGTGCTCTCAATTCTGGTCGGCCTGTTTATCGTCACGCTGGAGCATCCGGGCAGCGGACTGAACCTGACCGTCCCGACCGAGGCGGTGGATACCGGATTAGCCGTTGGGGGGATGACGCTGAAAGCGTTCCTGTCTCACACCATTCCGACCAGCATCGCGGGGGCGATGTCGAACAATGAGATCCTGCAGATTGTGGTGTTCTCAATGTTCTTTGGCATTGGCGGCGCGTCGCTGGGGCAGAAGTTCAACGCCCCGCTGGTGGCCGCGCTGGACGTGGTTTCTCATATTATGCTGAAGGTCACAGGCTACGTAATGTACGTTGCGCCGCTGGCCATTTTCGCGGCAATCTCCTCCGTCATCGCCACGCAGGGCCTGGGCATTCTGTTGAACTATGCCTCCTTTATTGGCGGCTACTATGTTGCCATTCTTCTCACCTGCATGGTGCTGCTGGCCGTGGGTTACATGGTGCTGAAAAAAGAGGTGTTCCGCCTGGTCAGCATGCTGAAAGATCCGGTTCTGGTGGCGTTTACCACCAGCAGTTC
>OKES01000332.1_pt1 | contig 11057 bp, 10 predicted proteins | sample 1611001 | NCBI WGS metagenome assembly OKES01 (sample SAMN04436703, study PRJEB24849) | human gut metagenome | biome: human gut; feature: NICU; material: stool | host: Homo sapiens | place: USA: Saint Louis, MO | collected 2010-08-11
CGAAGCGGGCGATATCTTCATACAGTTTCACCTGCATGACGCCGTACTCTTCCAGCGCGTGCATGGTGCGGGTTTCGGTTTCGCGCGGCTCGATAAAGCGCAGCGGCTCCGGGATCGGCACCTGAAAAATCAAAATCTGATCTTCCGTGAGCGGGGTTTCCGGAATGCGGTGGCGGGTCTGGATCAGCGTCGCGTCTTCGGTTTTTTCGGTGGTCGCGACGCCCGTTACCCGCTGAAAGAAGGTGCGGATCGATACGGCGTTGGTGGTGTCGTCCGCGCCCTGGTCGATGACCTTCAGCACGTCCGCCTCGCCGATCACGCTGGCGGTAATCTGGATGCCGCCCGTCCCCCAGCCGTAGGGCATCGGCATTTCTCGGCCGCCGAACGGCACCTGATAGCCAGGGATCGCCACCGCTTTTAAGATGGCGCGCCGGATCATGCGTTTGGTTTGCTCGTCCAGATAGGCAAAGTTGTAGCCGCTTAAGTTAGCCATGTTTGCGCTCCCGTTGCAGGCGTTTCAGCAGTTCCAGTTCGGCCTGGAAATCGACGTAGTGCGGCAGCTTGAGGTGCGAGACGAAGCCCGCGGCCTCGACGTTATCCGCGTGGGCCAGCACAAACTCTTCGTCCTGCGCCGGGCCAGCAACGTGCTCGCCGTAGTCCGGTGCCTGCAGGGCGCGGTCGACCAGCGCCATGGCCATCGCCTTGCGTTCGCCGAGGCCAAACACCAGCCCGTAGCCGCGGGTAAAGTGCGGGTCTTCATTTTCGGGCGCGACAAAACCGTTCACCATTTCACACTCGGTCATCAGCAGTTCGCCGACGTTCACCGCAAAACCCAGCTCTTCCGGCACGATTTCGACGTCGATATAGCCGCTGCGAATTTCGGCGGCAAACGGGTGGTTGCGCCCGTAGCCACGCTGGGTGGAGTAGGCCAGCGCCAGCAGATAGCCCTCGTCGCCGCGCATCAGCTGCTGCAGGCGGGACGAACGCGAGCACGGGTAAACCGGCGGCGTGCGGGTGATGTCATCCGGTGTGCTGCCGGTGTCCGCTTCCGCCTTCGCCAGGCCCTGTTTCGCCAGCAGGCTGAAGACGTGCGGAGACGGTTCCTGTTCGGCGTCAGAGGTACTGAGTCGTGGCGCCTCGCCGTTCGCGAGCAGCGTGAAGTCCAGCAGACGATGGGTGTAGTCGTAAGTCGGGCCAAGGAGCTGACCGCCGGGAATGTCTTTGTACACCGCTGAAATGCGGCGCTCTAAACGCATTTCCGCCGTATTCACCGGCTCGCTGACCGCCAGCCTGGCAAGCGTGGTGCGGTAGGCGCGCAGCAGAAAGATCGCTTCCACGTTATCGCCGCTGGCCTGCTTGAGGGCAAGCGCCGCCAGTTCGCGGTCGGCGATACCGCCTTCGGTCATCACCCGATCGACGGCGAGGTTTAACTGCTGTTCAATCTGGGCGACGCTCAGCTCGGGAAGCTGTTCATCACCCCGTCGTCTGTGCGCCTGCAGCGCATGGGCGGCGGCGATGGCCTTCTCGCCCCCTTTGACGGCAACGTACATCAGCACACCTCCACGTGGGTGGTCCGCGGGATGGCCAGCAGGCGCTCGCCGCAGGTCAGGATCAGGTCAATGCCCAGCGGGAACGGGTGCGGGCGCTCGGTAAGCTCGTGAATGATGCACTCCGGCAGCTGCGGCGCGACCATGCGCTCGTCGGCGATGCCTGCGCCCGTCAGGCGCAGCATGCGACCGCCGCTCAGGCTGGCGACCTGCAAAATCAGCGTGGCGCTGGTTTCCGGGGCGACGGCGGTGCCTTCGCTCAGGGCATTCAGCTGTTCATGGCTGATTTGTTCGTCGGCCACGGCAAAGATTGCCTGCTGCGGCTGTTCAACAAGCGGGGCGCCGGTGTGAAAACGCAGGTTCTGGTTGGCGATATCGTTCGACAGCGCGCCCGAAAGCCATACCGGGGTATCGTTGTCGGCCAGGGTGAGCAGCACGCTGGTTGTCGCCAGGTTCAGCGGCAGCCAGCCCTGAGAGAGCTGGTGCAGCGAGACAATCACGCCCGGCTCGCTCATGGCCTTCAGCAGGCGACGAAAACTGTGTTGGGCATCCTGGACGGCCAGGGTAAAAGCAGGTTGAAGCGTCATGCGTTGTCTCCGCGAACGAGCGTAAAGAAGTCGACCCGGCTGGTATTCACTTCGGCCTGACGCGCGGCAAGACGTGCGGCGCGGTCGGCCTCCAGCGGGGAAATAAGGGTTTCCATCAGCGTCTGGAAATGCGGTGGTTCCTGTAAAAGCGCGTCGATGACCGCGCAGCGCTCGGCGTGCGCTTTATCACGCCCCAGCACGTAGCCGTAGCCCAGCGTGCCGCTGTGCAGGCGGATCGCTGCGCGAGTGAGGGTGGCGTCCCCGGCGAAGAAGCGCTCGCCGGTACCGCCCATGCGCGCCTGGATCTGAACGAGGCCGATCTCCGGCGCGCGGAGGAGGTCGTACCCGGGAGCCAGGGCAAGGGCGTTCATGCGGGCAGAGAGCGCAGCAGGCTGGCTGTGGGCCAGCACGCGCATCCAGCGCTGTCGGGTGGCGGTGTCGAAGTGCATTCAGTGCTCCATGGTAAATTCGATCATGTCGGCGCGGGTCAGGCTGACGGAGTATTCCGTCGCGTCTATCTCGCCGTCACGGTGGTTGAGGGTGCGCACGCAGAGCAGCGGGGCCATATTGGGAATCTCCATCACCTTGCTCTCTTTCGCCTGCGCGCGACGGGCGCTGATGCGCGTCTGGGTGCGTTTCAGCGCAATGCCTGTCGCATCCTGAAGAAAGTCATGCAGCGAGCCGCTGGAGAAATGCTGGAGCACGGGCCAGAGGGCGAGGTCCGCGAAGTAGTGGTCTATCTGGCACACCGCGACGCCGTTGACCCGGCGCAGCGTGCGCAGGTGGATGACGTTGTCGCCCTCCTGAATACCCAGCGCGTCCGCCACGTGGCTGGAGGCCGGGCGTAATACCGAGAGCAGCTTTTCGCTGGTCGGGTGGCTGCCCTGATCCAGCAGGTTCTGGCTAAAGCGCGCCTGGGCGTTAAGCGGGTAGTCGAACGGGCGCATCAGCACCAGCACGCCCACGCCCTGACGGCGCTGGACCCAGCCGCGCTCGACCAGCTGGTCAATGGCGCGGCGCAGGGTGTGTCGGTTCACCTCATAGCGGTCAGCAAGCTGCTGCTCGGCAGGGAGGTAGTCTCCGCAGCGGTAGTGCGTGCGCAGCTCCACTTCGAGCTTTGCCGCGATCTCTTGCCAGCGGGTGGGGAAACTGGTCGGATGTCTGGATAAGTGCATAGAAAACAAAGCCTCGCTTCTCAGATGAAGTGCTTACGCAAACGTTGAGAGAGGAAATCCAGCAGGCTGACGGTGACGATGATGAGCACCATCAGGGCGCAGGTTTGCTGGAACTGGAAACCGCGAATCGCTTCCCACAGGGTGACGCCAATCCCGCCTGCGCCGACCATGCCGACGACGGTGGCGGAGCGGACGTTGGACTCAAAGCGGTACAGGGAGTAGGAGATCAGGAGCGGCATCACCTGCGGCAGGACGCCGTAAAGGATCTCTTCGATTTTATTGGCGCCGGTGGCGCGAATGCCTTCCACCGGACCGGGCTCGATGGCTTCGACCGCCTCGGAAAGCAGCTTGGAGAGCACGCCGGTGGTGTGAATGAACAGCGCCATGACGCCCGCGAACGGACCGAGGCCGACGGCGACCACGAACAGCATCGCAAAGACCATTTCGTTGATCGCACGACAGGCGTCCATCAGGCGGCGCATGGGCTGGTAAATCCACCACGGCACGATGTTTTCAGCGCTCATCAGGCCAAACGGAATGGAGAGAATAACGGCCAGCGCGGTGCCCCAGACGGCGATTTGCAGGGTGACCGCCATTTCACTGAGGTAGTCCTGCCACTGGTTGAAGTCCGGCGGGAAGAAGTCGGCGGCGAAGGTCGCCATATTGCCCGCGTCTTTGAAGAGCAGCAGCGGATCCATTTCCGCGCCCTTCCAGGAGATAACCAGCACCACCAGCAGGATGGCCCAGCTTATGAGCGAGAACCAGCTGCGCTTCGGCGGCGGGAGGGTGATGGTTTGCATGTGTTACTCCGCAGGTCTTTGTGTGCCGGATGGCGCTACGCTTATCCGGCCTACGATCCAAAATGTAGGCCCGGTAAGCGCAGCGCCACCGGGCGAAAAGCGTTACTGCACCGCTTTATTCACGCTGGTCATCGCGCCGAGCGCGGCGGTCAGGCGGTCGAGGTCTTCAAGCTGGGCCTGAATCGCGGCCACTTTGCTGGTCTTCTCCTCGTCCTTCAGGCCTTTGTTGTCCTTCACGCCCTGCATCTCTTTAAACAGTGCCAGCTGGCGAATCGGCACCAGCTGCAGGTCGCTTGACGGGCGGAACGGTGCCCAGCCCAGACGTTCCAGGACCGCTTTCTCTTCCGGCGTTTTGCCGTAGGTCATAAAGAAGTCGTACACCTTGTCCTTGGTGCTTTCGGACAGGTTTTTACGCCACACGATCGGGTCGCCGGGGATCAGCGGGGATTTCCAGATAACCTTCAGCTCTTTCAGCTTGTCCGGTGCGGAGGTCTTCAGCTTGTCGAGGTTCTCGGTGTTGTTGGTGGCAACGTCCACCTGCTTGTTGGCCACGGCCAGAGCGTTGGTTTCATGGCTGGCGTTTACCGTGCGCTTGAAGTCGCTGGCGGAGGCGTTGTTTTTGGCGAAGACGTAGTAGCCAGGGACCAGGTAACCCGAGGTGGAGTTCGGATCGCCGTTGCCGAAGGTCAGCTCTTTGCGTTTGGCGAGCATGTCGTTGAGGTTGTTGATCGGGCTGTCTTTGTTGACGATCAGCACGCTCCAGTAGCCCGGGGAGCCATCTGCCGCGACGGTCTGGGCAAAGACCTGGCCGTTCGCGCGGTCCACCGCTTCCATGGCGGAGAGGTTGCCGTACCAGGCGATGTCCACTTTATTAAAGCGCATCCCCTGGATGATGCCCGCGTAGTCCGGGGCGAAGAAGGCGTTCACTTTGATCCCCAGCTTGGTTTCCATATCTTTCAGGAACGGTTCCCACTGAGGTTTCAGGTTTTGCTGTGATTCCGTCGAAATAATGCCGAAGTTCAGCGCTTTTTCCTGCTCTTCCGCATACGCCGGGCTTAACAGGGTGCTGAGGCTGAACATGCTGGTAAAGGCCAGCGCGGCAACGGCTTTGTAGCTCATGTACTTTCCTCGGATCGGGTTTATTTAAGCAGCCTGCGCGTTCTCTTCGACGCGGTTAATGCTGCGGTAGAGATGGTCAAAACGTTCGTTATCAAACTGATGGCTCGCGCCATCAAAGAACACGTGCCCCTGACGCAGGGCGACGATGCGTTCGCAGTAGCGCAGGGCGTAATCCACCTGATGGAGCGTGACCACCACGGTAATGCCGTCGTTCTGGTTAATGTCGCGCAGGGTCTCCATCACGATGCGGGCGGACTCCGGGTCCAGCGAGGCGATGGGTTCGTCAGCAAGAATGATTTGCGCTTTTTGCATCAGCGCGCGCGCAATCGCCACGCGCTGCTGTTGTCCACCGGACAGGGTGGAGACGCGCTGGTGGGCGAAATGCGCCATGCCGACGCGGGTCAGCGCCTGTAAAGCTTCCTGCTTCTGGGAAGGGGTGAACCAGCGCAGACAGGTGCGCCAGAACGGGGTGCTGCCGAGCGCGCCAATCAGCACGTTCTCCAGCACCGTCAGGCGGTTTACCAGGTTGAACTGCTGGAAGATGTAGCCCGTCTGGGCGCGGCTCTTGCGGATATCGCTCGCCAGACGCCCGGCGCGCTGTACGGTATTACCCAGCAGCTCGACGTGGCTTTCCGGCGTTTTATCGCCGGTGATAAGCCCGCTCAAATGGCGCAGAAGGGTGGATTTACCCGAGCCGGAAGGCCCGAGAAGCGCCACCATGTCGCCCTGCCGGACGGTCAGATCAACGGCATGCAGAGCCTTGTTGTGATTGAAGGTCTTGCTCAGTTTCTCGACGTGGATGACAGTTTGCATGTGCGGGGCCTCACGATAAATGTGGCCTCATGCTGGCGCATCAATGTGACATTTGGGTTAAGTGCAGGTTGCGGGAGTTTGAAGAGTTGAGCGGAGTTTGATGACAATCACCGTAGGCCCGGTCAGCGCAGCGCCACCGGGCGCTGTTGCCGGCTGCGCTGCGCGTGTCCTGCCTACGACGTTTGTTGCTTGACGACGTTAATCATCTACGGCACGCCGTATTTGTCGGTGACTTTACCGAAACCGTGCGCCCAGAAGGTCTCCTGCCACGCCATGTCGATGTTCCCGCCCGCGGCGAGGTTGTCGAACCAGCGCTTGCCTTCATTGACGTCCTGGGTGTCGAGAACCAGCGTAAAGCCCGCGTACTGCGCGTTGCTGCCGGGCGGCATCCCGTCGCTCATCATGATATCGCTGCCCGCAATGCGGACGTTGGAGTGGGCGATAGCCGAATCCGGAAACTGCATACCGGACGGACAGCCTTCTTCGCTGTTATCGCTTTTTGGCATTTCGCCGAAGGTAATTTTATAGAGAAGTTCTGCGCCGACGGCTTGTTGGTAAAAGGCGGTGGCCTCAGCGCAGTTGCCGGCGAAAGAGATGTAGGGACTTAACGGCATAATCTTTACCTCACGTAAGAAAAGCCCGTTAAGTTTAGTTCTTTTTTTGTAGGCCGGATAAGCGTAGCGCATCCGGCAAAAGCGCCCGGTGGCGCTTCGCTTACCGGGCGTACAGGTGAAAAATCAGTTCTTTTTCACGAACTCAGATTTCAGTTTCATTGGACCGAAGCCGTCAATTTTGCAGTCGATATTATGATCGCCTTCAACCAGACGGATATTCTTCACTTTGGTGCCGATCTTCAGCATGGAAGAACTGCCTTTCACCTTCAGGTCCTTAACGACGGTAACGCTGTCACCGTCCGCCAGCAGGTTGCCGTTCGCATCTTTTACGATGAGCGCATCAGCATCCTGAGCCGGCTCGGCATCATTCCATTCATGAGCGCATTCCGGGCAGATGAACATGCCATTATCTTCATAGGTGTATTCAGAATTGCATTTTGGGCAGTGTGGGAGAGACATATCGGTATCCTCAAAAGTGTAAACGCGCTGGAAAGTGCCAGCTAAATGACGGCAGGGTGCCGAAAAAGGCGGCAAGTATAGCGCAAATCCACACCGTTGTCGGTGATATTGTGAATTAAAAAAGCCAAAAAGCGTATCGGGAGTGACACGTTCTGTCAGTCAGTTACGCGAAGCTTATGTCCATTAACACGGTGGGAAGAAATGACGATAAATATATCGAATATTTTATTGCAGCAAATTGCTACGCTCTGCCATTTCGGATAAGGTGAAGCGACACATTGTTATTTATCTCCGGACTTTGCTGCCATACATATCTTATGGCAGTGGTGCATTACCTCTCTTTTTAGGTGGGTAAATAATGGTGATATATCCTGAAGTTTCTTAAAAATGGGCTACGCTTTTTTCTTTTGGCTATCAGGCCTGGAGAAGAGTTCTACACGCCATGCAAGGATAGGGAATTATTCCTGATTATCTTCAATCAGTTATATTTCGGCGAACATGTTTTCCACACGTGATCATATAAGCCTGAACAACATAATTAAAAGCAGTGGCTTAATAAAAGTAATAAATTTGCGTTAAGGAAAGGCTTTTATCATGCACACACAGACCATTTTTGAATTAAGCCAGGAAGCCGAGCGTTTGTTACAGCTTGCCCTGCAAAATCTTGATACGTTGAAATCAATGCCCACTGAGATGCTGGAGAGCACAGAGGCTGCTATTACTGGCGAAACAAACAACGTTTTACCTTTGCATTTTAGCGCGCGCGGTGTCGACGCCCAGCAGGCGATGCTGAATAATGAATTACGCAAAATAACCCGGCTGGAAATGGTCCTGGCCATTGTTGGCACCATGAAAGCGGGGAAATCGACCACCATTAATGCGATTGTGGGTACCGAAGTGTTGCCGAACCGCAATCGTCCAATGACGGCGCTTCCGACGTTGATTCGCCACACGCCGGGTCAGAAGGAACCGGTGCTGCATTTCTCTCATGCCTCCCCGATTGATGAATTGATCCAACTGCTTCAGAAACAGCTCTGTGATTACGACCGCGGGAAGCTGGCTCAGCGTCTGGAAATTGATAAAGACATGAATACGCTGCTGGAGCGCATTGAAAAAGGGGAAGCGTTTGAGAAGCATCACCTGGGCGCGCAGCCGATATTTCATTGTCTGAAAAGCCTCAACGATCTGGTGAGACTTTCCCAGGCGCTGGGTGTGGAGTTTCCGTTCTCTGAATATACGGCTATTGAACATATCCCGGTAATTGAAGTGGAGTTCGTGCATCTTGCGGGCCTGGATGCCCACCTCGGGCAACTGACGCTGCTCGATACGCCCGGGCCGAACGAGGCCGGACAGCCGCATCTGCAAAAAATGCTCAGCGAGCAGTTGTCCCGCGCATCGGCGGTGCTGGCCGTAATGGATTATACCCAGCTTAAATCCATTTCTGATGAAGAAGTCCGCCAGGCGATTTCCGCGGCGGGAAAATCGGTGCCGCTGTATGCGCTGGTCAATAAATTCGATCAGAAAGATCGCAATAGCGATGATGAAGAACAGATTCGGGCGATGATCTCCGGCACCTTAATGAAAGGCAATATTTCGCCTGGCCAGATCTACCCTGTCTCCTCCATGTGGGCGTATCTGGAGAACCGCGCTCGCTATGAGCTAAGTTCGCATGGACGACTGCCGGATCATCAGGAGCAACCCTGGGTGCAGGATTTTGCCGAAGCCGCACTCGGACGTCGCTGGCGTACGGCGGACCTGGACGATATCGACCATATCCGACATTCTGCCGATTTGCTCTGGGAAGATTCGCTCTTCGAGCAACCGATAAGGAAACTGATTTACGCCGCCTATGCCAATGCCTCGCTCTACGCGCTGCGTTCGGCCTCGCATAAGCTTCTTAACTACGCGCAAAACGCCCGCGAGTATCTCGATTTCCGCTATCAGGGGCTGACGGTGGCCTTTGAGGCGCTGGAGCTGAATATCGCACGTCTGGAAGAGGACATGGCGCTTTTGCAGACGCGTCAGCGCGTGGTGAGCGATGAGGTGAAACACGAGGTTGAGGAAGCGCTGAACGCCACCGCGGACTTTATGGGATCCCAAAAAACCGCGCTTCACCAGGCGATTGACCAGGTGTTCAGCACGCCCCCGATTCTTGATTCGGCAGGCACCGAACGGCAGCAACTTCGCGGTGAGAGGGTGAAGCAGCTGGTGCTGGACGATGAAGGGCAGGCGCAGATTGCGCTGAGTAAATTACGCGCTTCCTGCGAGCGGGTGATGCAGGATGCCCAGACGAAGATCGGCCGTGAGCTGGCGTTACGCTTCGATCAGCTGGAGTCCACGCTGGCGCGTTCTCTTAACGAAGCCATGCGTCCCATCGAAACGCGTATTAAAGAGCATCTGAGCCATGCGGGTTTTCGGGCGCGGATCAGCTTCCCGGCGTTTCAGGCAAGCCAGCTAAACTTCAATACGCGAGCGCTGTTTAACGATGCGATTGCGCAGGACGACAGCCAGGCCGCCCCGCCTTCCGGCGGGAGCAGCATGCGCGAAACGGTCTCTCGCTGGCTCAATAATCCTGGCTGGGGCTGGGACGAGTATGTGGAAACGCGCACGCGCTATGTTATCGACATTGCGCAGCTACATGACAAATTTAAGCAACATATTGATCAGTTTTGTGAACAAATACGTAAAGCTTTGTCCGCGCAGGTCGATGTCTCTGTTACGGCAGGAATGGCGACGTTCTTTGCAGAATTTTCGTTGTGCCTGACCGGGTTACAGGAAAGCTTGCGTGATAGCCTCGCAGTGCGTCAGCAAAATGAGCACTCAACCCGAGCGCTCTGCCAGTTGTTGAAGCAAAGCATCACTACTGCGACGTGGATACAGGAAGATACCCGACTGTTACGCGATGATATTCAAACTCTATTCGCGGCAGAGCAACCATGACAACACCACTACTGGACGGCCCCGGGCGAACGCTGGAGTGTATTAATCCAAAATTTATGGTCGATCTGGTGCAGGGGGGAGACGCGGCGCGTCATCCTCGCCTGGGACCACAGCAGCTGCAGTTTCGCGAGCGTTTGACGCAGGAAATCATGACGCATACCCGGCTACGCCCCTGGGCGATGGCGGGGATGCTCAATGAAAATGCGGCGCTGCGCCTGGGGCTGGCGGAAAAGCTGGCCGGGATGCTTGATCCGGGCCATCTCGCGCTGACGCTGATGGCAGAGAAGCTGATTGCGCTGCGTCAGCAGACTCACCCACGCACCCTGCAGTCTCCCGGACTGACGCAGCAGTACGCCGATCTCGTGTCTCATTTTACCCAACGCGCAGCCTGGAAAGAAAAGGCGCTGACCCAGCGCGGGCTAACGGTGCAGGCGGGTGAGCACAGCGAGCAAATTTTTACCCGCTGGCGGGCCGGACATTATGATGGCTGGTCGCTGGCCGGGCGCTGTTTTATCGTTCTGGAAGAACTGCGCTGGGGAGCATTTGGCGACGCATGCCGCCTCGCGAAAGAAGATGTGGCGGCCATGCTTAAGGATAACCTGCGCAGCATGGCGGCTAACTATCTGGCGCAGGGCATTAATGCCTCACCCACGACCCGCCATTTTTATCACCAGTGGCTGACAGCGCCTGCTTCTCCCGGATCGATCGATCATAAAGACATGCTGGGCTGGCTGGGGGACTGGTGTCAGGCGGATAAGCATCCGGTGAGCTGGTCAGTGACGCAAAACTGGCAGACCGTCGCACTGGGGATGCCGAGGCTCTGTTCGGCAAAACGGCTGGTGGACGGGATGGTGGAAGAGATTTTTGGGTAAATCCCTTACCCCTCACCCTCTCCCCGCAGGGAAGAGGGGAGGGTTTGGTGCGGTGTGTTAATGGCGGAGTTCGACCGCTTCACGCCCTGAGACATTCGACAAGCTTTTTATGGCTTCAGTAAGGGCGAGTG
>OKES01000333.1_pt1 | contig 10975 bp, 12 predicted proteins | sample 1611001 | NCBI WGS metagenome assembly OKES01 (sample SAMN04436703, study PRJEB24849) | human gut metagenome | biome: human gut; feature: NICU; material: stool | host: Homo sapiens | place: USA: Saint Louis, MO | collected 2010-08-11
CGAATCCATACATGGCTCCACTGCCAGAATCGCCAATTATATGGATAACAGCAGAGCCAAAATCATTATTACCGTTGCGCAGAATTCCAAAGCTAACGGCAGAGCCCCAACCTTGCCCGGATATGACCGTTGAACCTTTCACAAGGGGAAAATAATTCGAAACACCAGCTGGGGAAGTGAACCCTCGAACAAAAAAAGGTGCAGTACCATTACTATATTGATGCGCAAACCAGCCCGCCCCCTGCCAGTATTCCGCTTTAGCGGCAAAATATTTTGCACCGTCCAGATAATCAACATTTCCGCCGTAATTCGTCAGAACGGTCGTCCAGCTTCCCCAATATCCATTATCACCATTTAGTGTGCGGAATTTAAGTCGCTTACCACCGTCTGCATAAGATGCTGCATACTGAACCCGATAGTCCTGTCGTAAGCCACCGACATCAAGAATGGTGGCTTCATATCCCGGTGAATTTGCTGCACTGGCATAGCAAAAACTTACAGAGTTAGCCGGTAGTCCGCTCGCGTCCTTAATATCTCTATCAGCACTGGCCGCCACAGACCGCACCGCCAGGGCACCGCCGTTAACCAGCACGCGCCCTGCTGTTGTATCGTCCTTATTCAGCTGCACATTCTTTATAGCAGCGGTGCCGAGTTCCAAATTAGCACGTGCCAGAGCTTTATCGACAACATCGGACAAATTTTTAGCCCTTAATAATGCGTCAGGGATTTTAGACGTAATTATTTGTACGATCGCCTGAAAAAGTTGGTCGTGCTTTGTTTTATCCAGCGTCAGTCCGGCTGACTCTATGGCCGTGCAAATTTCCTCCTGAACGGCATCCCACATGTCGCTGTTGAGGTCAGTTGCGCGACGGCCTGTCGCCGGGTCACCATTAGTAAACCCGTTTTTACCCTGTCCAAATTTATCGACCTGGGCCGTGGGTGTATCAATTCGATGCATTGTCTGTTCCTTCCGGGTAAGCAAAAACGACGACACTATGTGACGGCGCAAGTTTTTCTATCACGCACTCTGCGACCGTATCGCCCCATGTTCTGATTGCGGAGTTACACGCACTGGTGCAGGTCTGCCAATTAACGTTGGCGTCAGCAGGGATATTTACCCGCCAGTAATAGCGCCAGAATTCCCCCCACTCAGGATCCGGCGTGCTGTCGAGATTCTGAAACTGTTCAATCGTCGCGGTGGTATAACCCAGCGCGTCCAGCTGGTTACGGTAGAATTGTTCGTTGATACCACCCGCCACGTTGGCCTTTGCATCCAGGCGTTTCTGACGCTGGACCAGTGACTGCACCCCATCCGGGGTACATGAGTCCGGAAGACCGTAGACGGTTTCATACCGATCAATCAGCTCTGTTGTCTGCGCCGGGTCGATTTCCTTCATCAACGCATCGGCACGCTGATGAACGCGCGTAAGCGACGGGGCCAGGCCTTCTATCAGTGGATTTTCCCCCTCCCATGCCGGACCAGGCGGAAGCAACCTGTAGAGGAGTTGCTCATACTCATCCTGCATTGCCATCAGCTGCTCGCCTCCGTGTAGGTTGCCCAGGTGATGGTGCCAACCACGGGCAGTTCAGTAGAGCCCAGCACAACGTCTGCAACCGGCGCACGCAGCTGGTGAGCGACCTCACCCGTTGCCAGGCTGATCGCTTCGCTGATACGCGACAGGTAAACTTTCCCGTCAGGAACGCCGTCACGCAGCATCAGTGAATTCAGTTCAGCGGTTACGGCTGCGCGAATTTCGGGAGTATCTTTCGCCAGGGCAATTGTCATCGGAATAACTTTTTCCGTAGCCGAGAAAACGAAAAGACCTGCGCCTGCAACGGGGGCCAGAGGCAGGATATGATTACGGACAGCCTGAACAAGATCATCGCCCGGTGCCGGGTGCGCCGGGTCGCCGGTTGCCACCATGACACCCACGGTTCCGATCCCTTGATAATGCCGTATAGTCCACGCGCGAGAGATGCCAGCAATTTCTTTTGCCCAGATGACATAATCCGGGTCAGCGCCACCCTGGGGGATCCAGTAATAGCGCTCCATGACACGGGCGCGCCAGGTCTCCAGTTCTTCTATGTCATCGCCACCCACCACCGTGTCGGCATAACCAGTAGACGGGATGCCACTTATTGGCGTGCCCAGGCGCAAGGCAATGCCGTCATCGGTGTTTCCTGCCGCTCCGGGGCTATCAGCCGCCAGCGGCACGCGCAACACTCCACCTGCCGCTTTCACGGTTTGCGTGGTAGTAAAGGTCACCTGGTCATCACGCTGGATCTGCGTTCCGGCGGGAAGCGTCGGGGTTCCGTTGATTCCATCCCAGCGCACATAGCCCGCCGCGGCCACTGCATCCTTTCGGGGGCAGCGCTTAATTCTGCCGTGGCGGTATAACCAGTCCTCATCGCACAAATCGGGCAACATATTGCGCGCCAGATAATCGATATAGCCGTAGAGGGTATGAACGGCAGCGGCCTGCACTCGCGCGTACACTTCCGCATCCATCCTGCGTAAGAGCACATCCTCCTGGAAGCGCGTCAGCAAATCGCTGCGGATGGTGGCTATCAGTTGCGGGAGTTCAGGCCGTGAAAATTGACTGTCAGCCATCGAGTTCACTCCAGATGTCATCACAGGTATTGTTGTGAATGGTGCCGTCACGCTGATAGATCGTTATCCCCGCCGCCAGCGTATCGATCCCGGTACGTTCTGCGGTTACGTCAATGCGTGCGGCCACTCCGTCTTCGGTCATCCACGCCAGCGCCTGCTGCATATACTCGCGGGCATCCTGAGGCGTTTTATTGGTGAGCTTGCGGCGTTTCAGCAGATACAGTCGGGAGCCGATACGGTCGTTCTGAACTGTCGGCCAGCTGTCGCCCCACCAGCCGTAGGGGTCTGGTGTACGGTCGTCGCTCTCAGCGCGCCGCCACGAAAAAAGAGAAATAACGACAGAACGTGTTAAAAGGTCGAGTGGATCCGTGGACTCCTTCAGAAGCCCGTTAACATAGAGGATCATGATTTAGCTCATCGGTTGGTTTGGTTTATCCGTCGTACCGCCGCCGTCGCCGTTTTCTTTGTGGGTATGCCCGTTGTATGTCGTGCGCATGGCAGACATCGTTTTTCCCGCGCCATCACAGAGATCTTTAATTTCGCCGGTGGACTCAATATCCATTTCGAAACGGGCTTTGGGGGCATTGGTAAAAATTATTGGTTTACCGCCACCGTTGACAACGATCCCGGCGCGGGTCAGCGTTACCGACTGCCCCTGATCGTCGTAAATGGCGACTTCTCCGCGTGTCAGACCTTTCAGGCGGTACCGCCGGTCAGCGACCACCACGGCAACGCCATGTGAACGGTCACCACCAGGAAACAGCATCACGGCCTCTGCATCATCCTGCGCAGCGGACGTAAATCCATACGGCTCCAGATGCTCTACGTTTTCTTTTTGTTCGCCGGCGATCAACTTCAGACCAGCAGCCTGGCCCTTTTTTGCGGTATCGAGCGCGGTGATAACCGCTCGCGTGATAATGTTCTGAAGAGAAGATCCGGCCATCAGAATTCTGCGCCTCCCGATGTCTTTTTCTTTTTTGGCGGTGCCGGTTCCGGCAGGTATGCGTCAGCAGGCCCAACGCGGATTTCGCATGTTGTGCCGTTGTTATCTTTGACGTATGTCACTTCAGAGATCACAAGCGTCTCGTTATCGAATCCATTCAACGGGTCGTAGACGATTACCGAAAGATTTGGCCGCCACAGTTCGCCGTTACCCTGCCTCCATCCCTGAACCGTATAAGTGGTTTCACGCGTTTTTGCGGCACGTTGTCTGGCCTCGAACTCACAGCGGGCTTTGCAACTGTCCGTCGTCGCGGTACCGGACTGCTGGACGGTATGCGGGCGGTAGCGGTTCACTCCGGTATCTGTTGTACTCTGCCGGATGGCGGCAATCGTAGCCTCACCGAAATCGTCATCAGTGCCGGGTCGCTGGCCGGTGACCAGGTAGCTGGAAAACCGTTCACGGACACTGCGCTCTGTATCGCACGAAAGAATATTTTCGCCGAGTACCAGCGCCGTGGCCGCTTTCTCAGCCCCTGGCTTACCAAGCACCAGTCTGCCCTGTGCATCATCGTAGGCCAGTGCCTGCACCTGCCCAAGCAGACGGTTCAGACACTCCACCACCGTTTCACCGTGTTCCGGCTGCGCGTCAATGACTGCTGTCGCCGGTGTTCCTGCGTCCACGACGTCCACGCCGAACGGCATAGCAAGCGCGCTGGCGATACGAAAAAGTGATTTACCATTGTGCTGTGATGGCGCCGCCGAGCAGTCAATAAGGTCTGCTGTTTTGCTGCGGCCAACTATCCCCATGGTGATTGCCGTTGCATCGTAGCGTAGCGGTAAAGCCTCTACCCACCCAGTAATCACCAGGTCATCGCCTATCATCACCTCAACGCGATCGCCATTTTTAATCTGCGGCACACCATCATGGCCAGGCCATTGCCGGGTGATCGACACGTTAAAATCGCGGGCAACCCGGTCAATCCCCGCGCTGATACGGGAAGATGTCCAGCCGCCCCACTCGCGACCATTCACACGTAAAAAAACGGTATTGTTCATCGGACCGGTACCCTCAGCGCTTTAACTGGCACAAATCCCGGGTGGGGAACCACATTCCGGGTAAGAATGTCATTTTCCCGTGACGCGTCGTCATACCAGCCCGCCGCCAGCACCAGTGCAGGGAGAACTTCCGGGGGAGTACGCTCAGCTGTGATTTCCACCTGAGCAAGACGTGCCGAAATATCCCGGTTCAGGTCGGTTCTGAGTACAGTTATTTGCTGAAAAATCACATCGTCGGTAATGCGCAACTCTTCCTGATCGATAGCTGAATTTAGAGCCGAGCGAATTTCAGTTAATTCATCCCACGTGGGCGGATCTTCTTTCACCGTCGTACTGGCCGAAACGTCCAGCGCGGGATCTGAAATATTGATGATATCGTTAGTTGATGCACCGCCGGTTACCTTCCCGGTTTGCCCCTGCGGCGCCGCGATGGTTTTCGGCTGTGCCAGTGTTGCAACGGTCTGGGATGCCGTGCTGATCGCCGTGGAACGGATCGCTGCAGCAACCATATTACTGCGGGATTTTTGTATCCCGACGGAACCGGAATCTGTCGGCCATGTTCCCCGTGGCGCCAGCCCCGAATCAAGCGTTACGCCGGACATCGTCTTAATCATCGTCACAAGGTCTGACGTATCGCCCGTCAGCCGATCACCTGCACGCCACGCCTTTTGCAGCGCACGCACAAAATCGCTGGCCGCGCTGGGTGGCATCAGAATGACTGACAAATCCCCCTGCAGCAGTCGCATCGCCGCAGAGACGCCGGAATCAACCATCCGGAACGCATCTGCGACATCGCCGAGCATTGCTGCTGCATCGGCCAGCACATCATTCTGGATGAAGTCGGCAATGCCGGAGAGTGAAAATGCCGAGAACATGCTTTCAATCGCGTCATCGAAGAGGCCGCCCGATTGTGTGAGGCGTTGCGCCGTCGCCATGCCCGCCACAGGAAAAGAAAGTTCGCCACTTTCCACGAACTGGAATGAAACGCGGCACATGCGCCCTTCGGATGTGCTATGCGCGACCCTCACCTGCCCGTCGATACTGCCCTGCATTTCTCCATACTGAGGATGAACAAGTGTACCCGGCCCGGCGGTTTCAATAGCGCCAATGAGACGATCGCGCTTATCCGCATAATCGTCGCCCACCAGATAGGCGTTAATGGTCATCCGGCGAGTTGCCCGACCTAAATCCTCCGTGATCGGTTTATCGCGATTTGGGTATTCATGCACCTTTACACGACGCCCAAAAGAACCTTCATCATCTTCCACTGAGAACGGTACTCCGCGAAATGACGCATCACGAAGACGGTCGCGCCAGTCGTTTGAAGAAAAAAAAGCCATATAGCCCCCAAAAGAAAACCCGCTATAAGCGGGTTTCTTTACAGCGTGATAAGAGGTTATTCCGGTTTTGCGACCGTACACTTTATCTCCGTAATACCGGATGTACCGTTTTTATTAATTCCAGCTTTAACTACACCATTCTTTTTCACTGTCACAAAGAATTGCCCACCGGGAATTACAAAGCTGAAATCCCAACCACTAATAACATCTGACATAACATCGCCATTAGGATGAATCGGCGTAATGGCTTTCATTTCAGCAGTGTATCAGCCGTGTTTTTGAAAACGAATACGCCTTTGCTCTTTCCGTAACTATAATCTGCATAGGTCACTAAAATTTTTCCACTTGCAGATTGTGCAGGACAAGTAATATCTAAAGCGGTAGATACCTCTCCATTAGAATTTATCGCTCTTTCAATATCGTTGACAAAGGCTTGTGTAATTGATTCTTTTGCAAATACAGGAAAAGATAAAGCCATTACACATGCAGCGACCATAGTTTTATTCACAATCCATCTCCTAATGTTATTTGTTCCTGAAAGGAGAATACCCCACATCATGTGTAACATTCATTAACGGATTACCCGCTTTCGGGATATCAATCACTCTCATCCCTTGAGGAGCATTGTCGAATGTAACTTTTATCTCACTGCGTTGTGCAGTTGGCGCAGCTGCGCGATCAAAAACCGGCCCCTGATGCAATAACGGCGGAGACAGCGAATAATTCTCCCTCGTCGCCTGACCTGTCAGCATGTCACGCTGCTGAACCTGCTGCTTATTGTTGTACCAGCCCCCGGCGTTCCAGCGATTTTTCAGTGACTGCCAGAATGAATCGGTATGGTCAGCTTCCTTAGCTGCATCAGCGATTTCTTTAAGCTGTTCGAACATATAAATCGCAACAGCAATCTGAACGGTGGTCGCCCCCAGCGTGGCAATTTTCCCCAGCACACCGGAAAGCTGTGTTGCTAAGGTCAGGGCGGTGCGCAGAGTACCCAGCGTTTTAACCGTAAATACGCCTGTCATATAGAGGCCTACACCGCCCAATACCGTTTCCCAGCCGCCAAATGCCTGAGCAACCTTATCCACTTCAACCCATGCCGCCTTTATCACCGGGGCCACATCATCCCAGTTCTGGATAATCAGCATCGCGCCCGCCGCCAGCGCAGTTATCGCCAGCTTGGCCGGCGACAGGTTGATCACCGTGTTCAGGATTTTGATTGCACGCGATAACAGGCCGATGGAAACGCCAACGCCCAGCAGCGCCGCGCCGAATTTAGCAGCCGACTGCACCAGCTCCGGATTTGCACGAACGAAAGTCCTGAGCTGCTCCAGATAAGGCATCACCGCTTTTGCTGCCTCGTTAACAGCGGGCAGGAAAGTGTCACCCAGCGTTACCGAAATTGCGTTCACGCTGTTTTTGAGCAGCACCAGCTGGTTTTCTGTCGTGGCCGCGCGGGATGCGTATTCCTTCTGCATCGATCCGCTGTATTCCTGGGCATCTGCTACACGGTTAAAATTTGTGCGTAACAAATCCAGGTTGGTTAGCAGAGGTGCAATCGCGCTTAGAGATTCCTTACCAAATAAGGCGGTCATCACGGCCGCCTGCTTCGCTTTTGGTACTTTTGCGAGCGAGTCCAGCACCTTCAGCATCGCGACGCGCGCATCCTTTTGCATATCTTCAGCAAGCTTACGCGGGTTTAGCTTAAGGAAAGCAAGCGCATCTTTCTGAGATTTAGTTGCTGAGTTACCAGCAGTAAGCGACAACATGAAGTTTTTAATGCCGGTAGAGGCGATCTCAGACTCGACCCCCATCCCAGCAATCGTGGCGCCCATCGCAGCAATTTCACCGGATGCCACCCCAGCCACGCTACCCAGCGGCCCGATTCGGGTCACGATTTCCGAAATTTTCTTCGCATTTGCCGGACCAGTATTCCCCAGATAGTTAATCTTATCCGCGAGAACAACCACATCATCCTGCGTCAGTTTGAAAGCCGTTCGCCACTGCGCCATCATCTGCCCAGAGTCTTCGGCGGTAGTGTCAAACGCCACCCCCATTTTCACGGCATCGTTGGCAAACTGCATCAAATCACTACGCGCGATCCCCGCCTGGCCACCTGCCGCTACAATTTCTGCAATCCCTTCCGCTGCCATCGGTAACTGCGTGGAAAGCGTCAGGATATCGTCACTCATCTGCGCGAACGCTTTTTTATCATCGAGGCCGTCAACCACCTTCCGGATGTCAGCCATTTTTGACTCAAAACCGATTGCAGCATTCACCGGCAGCGCCAGCGCGCCGAGAATAGCGGTCCCCGCGGCCGCCGCCCCCAGCGCCAGACTACCCATCTCCTTCTGGAATCCCTTAAGCTCACGCTGCATCCCTTTCATCGGTCCGGTCAGCTGGTCAACGGCGGTGATAATTGCCTTTAGCTGGAAACTGTCAGCCATTTTTCACTTCCTCGTTGATGCGGACGGCCTCCGCTTCCAGTTCAAGGAAGTCGGAAATAGCCGTCCGCCGTAGCTCAAGGGGATTTATTTTCCAGAACCAGGCGACGTTGTAGAGTCGCCGTCTGAGGTTTGATCCGTCTCCGATTGGGTAAAAAAATTCAGGATAAGCATGCAGGTTTTGAAGATATCCAGCTTAGCCAGCTGCGCGGCAGAAGAACGAGGGATCCCCGCCAGCACAGGGATATACTTCAGCGCAACAGCACTATCCAGTTTTAACCCTCCGTCGCCGGACACAGTAAACGGAAAGCCAATCGACTCAATTTCGTCGTAAGTTGGCTCGCGCAGTTCCAGCACATGCAGCTTTTCGTTATGCGCAGTAATTGGCTTTTTCAGGACCAGTTCTGTTGTCATTGGTAAAATCCTTCTTCACCGTGGAATTCCAGATCCACAGTGCCCTCTTCGGGGTTATGGTTAGCCTCACCGTGCAGCCAGGCATTCGACAGAACATAAACCTGCCCGTTCGCCAGCTCGGAGGTGATGGTCATGTTGTCTGAGGTGGTGATTTTGTTCACCGGGAAGTTTTTCGGTACCTTCGCCGTCACTTTCGTGTAGGGTGCGCGGTGCGTTTCTTTGTAATCGACATCACCAGCCAGGCCGATCACATCATCGCGCACGCGGGTGTTCATCGGTACTTCGATCCCGCCGGTGATAGACAACTGCTGTCCGTCGATTTTGAAATAAGTGGTACCCGAAATCTTTGCCATTATGCGGCCTCCTCGTTGTATTGCAGACGGAACTGATTAAGCACGGCGAACACGCGCAGCTGGTTGACGTAGTCCGGCGGGAACAGCACATCCAGACGGTTCGGGTCATTCGCATTACGCTCGACAATCAGGTATTGCTGGAAGAGATCGAAGTTTTCTACGATGCCCTCACGCTCCAGCTGGCGGTAAACTGCCCCCAGCTCACCACGGATGACCGATGGCGTAACAATCGCCTGGCCGGGGCCAAATCGGGTGCCGTCGTTCGCCAGCTTATGGCGACCGTACTTGCTGGTGATCACCGACTTCAGTCGTCGCAGCACGTAGGCACTGGTATGCAGCGTTTCGCTATCCAGGTAGCTGTTATCCGCCACGCCGTAGGCGTTTTTCCTGTAGGTCGTGATATCACGCTGAATGCGCAAAATGCCGGATTCGGTGTACGCCGTTGCAATACCGTGCGTCAGTAAGGACTGCTGCTCCGTAATGGTAAAGCGTTTCCCGGTCGGCGAAGGGAGTGCACCGGTCAGCTCACCGGTCTGCGTCGGCCGCGCGGGGTCATTGCGTAAAAATACAGCCTGACGCGCCAGACGATATGCCACCAGCTCATCAACCGGCGTCTGCACATCCTTTTCATAACCCGCGATAGTGATGTGCTGATAATTAAACGTATCACCATAGGCAACCAGCTCAGACAATGAACCGGTTCGCGCCGTATACACGTGGCCGTAAAGCTGGCGAATGTAACTCCAGCGCCCGGAACTGTCGTTCATCTCGGTCGCCATCAGCTGCAGCGATGCGCTGTCGCTGAACGGAAGGCCAATATAATCGAACGGTTCATCACCCATTGCCGCGATTGTTGCTGACAAATCAGGGTCACCAGCACCACCGCTCATTTTCCCTACCTGTACGCTTAAGCCTGCGGGTACTTCTTCGCCGCTGGCCGTGCCGTAATAATTCAGCGTCAGCGGAATGCTGTTGCCACTGGTACCGCTATTCACTGCTGTGAGCTCAATCGTTCCTTGCGCTGGGCCAGCCGAGGTCATCTTATACTGCGCGGTGACCGGCAGATCCTCATTGCCGTTAATGGCGGCCAGCAGCGCCTGCGCCACGTCTGCGCCGGTGTCATTAGCGGCCACGGTAATCTGTACACGGTTGGTACCGATATACAGGTTTACAGCCCCAGCATCAGTTGCCGTACCTGAGAAGGTGATCGTACCGGTTGCCGCCTGCCCGCTGTCAGGCACAGCGATAACCCATAACTCACCGAACGGGTCAACACGGCGATACGATTCCACCATGCGCGCCAGCTGGCTGCCACGGCCTGCCATTTTCTTTGCCAGGTCTTTCGACGGCATGATGACCAGCTGGTTAACGGGCATTTCAGCGTCAGACAATGCCATGCCAATCAGCAGGGATGGCGCGCTGTCCTGTGCCGTATTGGCGGCGCTGTTGTCCATTTCGGCATAAAACAGCGGTACCCGGTTATCTGCCGGGATGTAATTAAAGCTTACGGTCATCTTTAGCCCCTTTTGGTTGAATTACTTCGATTTCGCCAGCGGCTTTCCGGCGGAACCAGTACGCAGACGCTTCGACGTTTCGCCCTTTTTCCGGCAAAACATCCCCACGGGCAGGATCCGGAACGGACTGCCCTTTGACGGGTTTCACAAACATGAATTAATCCTGAAAGGTTATTTCGGTGTGGTGCTCGATGTTGCCGTCTGGCCCGGTACCGGGTTCGATAAAATCAACATCAATACTGAGCGTTTTAAGGTCGGGTAATGCTTCCAGATCGTCCTGCTGGCGGGTGTCTGTTTCGCTGAT
>OKES01000338.1_pt1 | contig 10727 bp, 17 predicted proteins | sample 1611001 | NCBI WGS metagenome assembly OKES01 (sample SAMN04436703, study PRJEB24849) | human gut metagenome | biome: human gut; feature: NICU; material: stool | host: Homo sapiens | place: USA: Saint Louis, MO | collected 2010-08-11
CTCCTGTTTGAAAAGCGAGGGCCATTTCAGACGCAGGCGAACTGCTGAAAGCTGCATATTGGTGAACGTGCGCGTCCAGGCTGTAGCGCTTGATACTTCGGTGCCCACGCTGATTTCGTTTTCAGTATCGGGAATGCCCTGGATGTAATTTTGTGCCTGCGGTCCCGCGCGAAACTCCCACGTCACGCCGCTGAAGTTTTGTGAGCCGTCGGAGTTCTCCAGCGCCGTTCCGTCCAGGTAAATATCTTTGCCGGTTAGCTGCCCTGCAAACTCCCCTTCCCCAAGCGCAACGAGGATTTTAGCCTTCGCTACAGATTGAAGATCATCTGGCTGTTCAGTAGGGGTTCGGGAACTGGAACTGCCGCCCTTGCGGCCCTTTAACACTTTTTCTGTAGCCATATTGCGCCCATAAAAAAGCCACCCGAAGGTGGCCTGAAAAAAGGTTTGTTATCTACTGCTGATCTTCGACATAAATTCCGGCTGAAATAATCGCTCCGCCGATTCGCCGGCGACCATAAAGTAGCGGTACTGGGTAGCCCTGAGCAGCAGTATTTGTCACTCCACCGAATGCGTATGAGGCGCGATTATCCGAGCTTTGTTTGCTGGCCAATCCCGTTGGCTGAGGTGATAGCATTTGCACAACCCCGCCGACCATCATCGCCGCACCAAATTGTGCGACACCATACCCGGCTGCAGATAACGTACCTGCTGAAAAATAGCCAACAGCCACCCCGACAACAACCAGCACTGCACCAAGGATTGTTTGTAATATCCCTGCTTTTTTACTGCCTATAATAACTGGAACAATACGGATAACGTCACCGGTAACCGGAAAGCCAAGATCATCCTCACCAATGTTTCTTTTACCCTTAAACACAGAGTATGTGAGCCCGCGACGCTGGCTGGAAATCATAAACTTCTCAAATCCAGGAATGGTCTTCGCGAGTGCGACACCGGCCTCGCTCACACGGGAAATCAGGCGATGGTGAACTTTTCCAAACGTTTTACCAAGAACTCCGCCAAGTTCAATTCGACTCATAACCTCTTTCATACAATTTCCACACATAAAAAAAACCGCCGAAGCGGTTTAAATATCAATTTTGTGCAGCTTTACCGCCGGTACACTGATATTCGACAGATACGTTGGACATAATACAACTCCCAAAACCATCCATCTGTCCACACTGGCTAGTTTGTCCGCCAAAAGGTTCTGCACCTTCATATCCCCAGGTTTTACATTTTTGGGCGGCTAAAGATGCGGCTTGATTAAGGTCAACAACAGGCTTTTCAAATTGACCGACTGTATAACCCATTCTCACAGTGCCATCGGCCTTGCTTCCCCCCATAGGGACCATTTCCTTTCGAACCGCGCAACCAGATAAAATCATGGTAGTTAAAACTATCAGGACTATTTTCTTCATCATTTATTTCCCTTAATTACAATCGGAAATATCTTAACACCATTCAATCTAGCTGCAATATAAGAATTATTTTTGATGACATAATTTAATAAACAAATAAATCTTTATAGCGCAATAACTTAACTGTTCGTTCCTGCCAGTAGCCGCCGTACGGCACACGCTGACTTATGTGTCCGTACAGGTGATGCAACAGCATATTGCCCTCCAGCAAAATTCCTGCGTGATTCCACTTATCGGCCTGGACCTGCATGATCACCATATCGCCTGGCCTCGGTGGTCCGTCGAACTCTCTGAAACCGCACTCGTACCAGCAATCCTGATAGAAGTTGTCCGGATAATTGTTTTCCCACCATGGATAATCTACCCGGTAATCGTGCAACTCAATGCCGTGGTTCTGGCGGAAATAGCTCATGACCAGACCCCAGCAGTCAAAGTGACCAAGCACAAACGGACGCTCCAGCAGCGGCTGTTCTCCGCGCGGCTGGATGGTACGTAAATCCCCCTCCGGCCAGCTCACGATGTGCCAGGGTAAAAGCGTTGCATCGCATTGCGCTTTATCCAGTTCGCTTGGTTTCGTCGTGGCATCAGGATGACTGTGAGCGATGGCGATCACAGTTCCCCAGTCTTCAGCTGCTGCGTAATCTTCCGGACAAAGGACAAAATTGTCCTCTGGCGCCGCTGCAAGATTACGGCACGGAAAATAACGTTCAACGCGGCTTTTCTGCGCCACGACGCCACAGCACTCACGAGGATATTCAGCTGCAGCGTGCGCCATAATGGCATCAATGGTTTTCTGACGCATATTAGCTCCTGATCAAAGACGTCCCCGGGAAGCCACCAAACGAGAGTTCGTTATTTTCGCCGAACCGAAGTTTGCAGGCCGTGAGAGTGCCGCTGCATTCATCCAGGGACGGATCGCTGACCGGGTTATTGTTTTTGTCGAAATAGTTGGTCCCGGCATAGTCGCAGCCGTCGCCGGTGCGATACTTGTTCCGGATGCACCAGGTACAGAGCGAATGCAGCTGACGCGTCGGAATCATCAGTCCCTGCAGGTCCATCGGACTTGAAAGTGTGAATTCCACGGCCTCGTTTGTCTCTGCGCTTTTGGCATCGATGTAAAATACTTTCACCTTTTCCTGAGTAGGGTCTGCCGTGGGGTTCCCGCCTGGAAAATTTCGGGCATCAAGGTAGCTGGCCAACGTATCATGGATCGTGACCTTTGCCTGCAGCAGATCATCATAGGCAAGACAGAGCGCAGTTATAGAGCTGTCGAGGTTAGCAACCGATAATTTAGGCTGCGCGCTGCTCCCACTGGTGGAAACCTCAATCCCCTCAATCTGGCAGGGCCAGGCTTTATATTCCTGCCCCTGCCACCAGATAGATTTCGCAGGCAGTTTACTTTCATCCCCACCAGCAGCATCAATCTCTTCTGGTGTATGCGCGATATTATGCGCATGGAAGAAAAGCACATCTGACATGCCGAAGGCCGTACCATCGACAGAAAAAAGCCGGACTTCATTGCCCGGCTCGAGTTTTTGATAATCAGCATTAAGGCTCATGGTGTAAATGCCTGTTCAAACGTTGCGGTTACGGTTTCCACTTTTTTATTCAGGGTGACTCGCTGAAGGCTGTCAGCCTCAACACGCCAGAGGGCTAAATCACCACCAGGTGGAGTGAATGTGAAAGACTTGGTTTTATGCCTCCGCAGAAATGAATGAATCTCTCTGGCAATTACCGGATCGCCAGTAAATGAAAAGGCATAATTTAGAACCTCATCGTTTAGGCCAGAACCACTTACCTGCTTGTACCCATCACCGAACTGCGCCGTTCTGACTGTATCTTTGCTGCTCAGAGTGGGCTGGCTTGCTGCCTGAATCTTCCATGCAAAATGCTCTATGGCCATCATTTACCTCTGTTTAGTGGCATTCCAGATGATTCCCCCAGGCCTTGTTTCGCGCGCGATGCCTTCGCGGACTGAACGATCAACCACTTTCTGATAAGCCTGAGCAATTGCACCATCACCAGTCTTTTGCTGCTTCGTATCGTTAGACTGCGCTGTAGTCACTGAAACGGGTGCGTAAACGTTAATCCCGCCGATACCAGAAGCTGCTGCGCTCCCCCCGCCGACCAGACCACCGGATGCATACCCGCGCATCGGCCGATAAAGATTGGCCACGCCGATGCGGCTGGTTGACTCTTTGGTGAAGACGAACTCCCCGCGATGAACGATACCGGCTGGCTCGTACTTGCCGCCATGCCCGGTACCCGATGATGAAAACCAGCAAAGTCCGTCGCGCGTCCAGATCCCGGTTTCATCACAGATGTAGCGCGCCTGCGAAAAATCGAGCTCCTGCTGTTTAATTACGCAGGCATTGTGTTCACAAAGATATATAACGCTGGCAGGATCGCCCGGCGTCCATTTGAACCCGAATGGCGTCTCTTTATCGCCGAATTTAAGGAACTGCTCCTCCCCACAGTGTGGGCAAGGAACATGGAAGCGCAAGAAATGCTCCGACTCCTTGGCAGCACGTTCAATCTGGCATGTCCCTTTAATTTTGGGTGTGGATCCTCGTATAGATTTAGGCCAGACCGACCCTTCAATACGTTTATCCCCCAGGAACGTTGGAGAGCCCTCTTTCTCGATATCCTCGTCAAATGCCGCCAGCTCGTCATAACCCGCCACATCAACAGATTTTTCACGGTAGTTTTTTGCAGCTTTACCACCGAGGCACCAGAAACCGCGCCCATTCGAGAAACATTTCATACTCAACGTGTTGTCCCGGTGCTTTTTACCGTGCCAGGGCGCTAGCGCCAGCAGTGAGGGGATGTCCCGGATTGTCGGTTCGACATGGGATTTCATAAAGTTTTCTGCATCACCGTCGGTAGGTAACCAGATTAGCGAGTTTCGCTGTTTATGCTGGATGAAATACGCATACACGCCGAGCAGCATTTTTGAATACCCTACACGGGCAGACTTAACGACATTGACCTCGCGTATATAGTCATTACCCATCGCATTCATTATCGCACGCTGAAACGGCAGCGTTTCCCAACGCCCTTCCTGATAAGCAGACTCTTTTGGAAGGTAATAATTTTCATCTGCCCACTCAACCGCCGTTTGCGGTTCTGGTCGGTACAGCGAACGGAGCCCCGAGCGCGCGGAGTGCTGTAGCCCCTTAACCTGACTGTTCGATATATTCACTCAGCAACCCCGGTATCATTTCATCCAGCGCAGCTGCTTTGTTCATGGCTTTTATGATGTCCTTCTTGAGGAAATCAATATGTCGATTTTCCAGTTCCGGAAAGCGCCGCTGAACCGACAGAGGTATTCCATCAAGGATACTGGCAATTTCTCCGGCTATCCGCGACAGCACGAACGTGCAGAATGCGGTCTCCACCACCTCAGCGGACTCTTTTGCATTTTTTAGTTCCTGAGCATCAGCCTGGGCTCGGGTAAGCCTATGGCGCTCATAATCAATCGTGCCAGGCACAAGGTCTGATTCTGAATCAACTCTCAGCTGTTCAACCTCTTTGCGCAGCTTTTCGTTTTCTATCACTGCGTCACGGGCGGAATACCATTCGATTACGGCGGCAGAGTCATAAAGCACTTCATTACCTTTTCCACCACCGCGCGCAACTGGCATTCCCTGATCCTGCCAGTTCTGGATCGTGCGGATGCTGACACCAAAAATCTCTGAAAGGCGTTTTTTATTGACCTCCATGACGAACTCCAGGCGAAACACAGGGTAAGGAAACCATACCGGGTAAAATGACTACTACCAAGCTATAACACTTCCTTTCTTGTGGTGGGTTATACCCAGCAAAGACAGATACTTAGCAAGAAGAAGAACGGAAAAGGCAAAATCCTGAAAATTTTCATAAATAGCGAGAACCTGCGAGGTCGCCGCCCCGTAACAAGGCGGATTGGCGGAAAGGACCCATAATGACATTGATTATCATTTACATGCATTCATCAACAATCATTTAGACATCTAAACGTCTGTTTTGCATTACTGAATGTAGGTCATATCATGCAGCGCGGCTTCGCCGCAGTGGCAGGCTCACATCTGAAAGACCTTCTTTGATATTCGCGTGCGATGCGCATTAAAAATGCCACCAGCGGATGCCAGTGGCCGATGAGGATAAAGTTATGCTTCGAGTTTTTGGATTGGCTGGATTGAGGTAACAACACACTGGCGACGGCTGACGTTGTTTGCTTCAGCAATACCCATCTCAGTTAACAAAACCTGAGAGTCTATATCCTGCCCCTCTTCTAATCGAAGGAAGACATTCCCCTTCTTTACTAAAATCCAATCAGCGGAGTAAATCTCCCACACTAGAAAATACAACATAAGCATCCTTATCATACAGTTATAAAAACTGTATTTTAAGGCAGCGTATACTCTTCTGAAAGCATTATCACAGGCACTCCGTGAATGTCTGCTGTATTGCGATGGTGAAGGCAATACAAAAGTTATAGTGGTTCTGAGACGCGTCTATGGTTTGAAATCCAACGGAAACTCCTCACCGATAAGGTCCGGCGTAAGGGGTAATAAACCATCATCACTGGCGGTCTGTATAGCTTTAACTGCCGCTTTACACAATTCCGGGTTCCCTTCTACTACATGCATATTGTTGATTTTATTTGTTCCTTTCGGCTGATGAACACGGATAGTGCATGTATCTCCGACATATCTACTGGCATATGGAAATCTACTTTCAACTGCCTCTTTAAATTTTACAGCCCATTGATTGATTATGGGGAACTCCTGTCTCTGCTTTGGTGTTAATGTTTGTTGTTTTGGCCCCTGACATCCCACCAGGAATAATACGAGTAAACATAAAAACTTACTCATTCTGCGCTCCTTACTAAATGCTTCCGAAGTTATAACATATATACAAACGAAGAATGAACGAGCTATTCTTACTTTGTATTGCAGGCATCTACACAGGGCCTGATGTAATGCTTACTTAACAGTCGGCAACTAGACGTTCTACAGCACGACATGCCCACCAGCAGGCGAGCTTTGTAATGGCTGCCACTATCCGAAGTAGCTCCTACAGAGAAATCATTCCTGTCAAGGAATCACATCTTTACCAAGGAGGATTAATGGTTGATGTAATGCATTACGTTGTTATCAAGAAGCATGCGATTGACCACGCACATTTAGTCGTTTATCTCTTCGAGAGCGACGGAGGCAGGTATTTTTCTGCGGCACGCGCACCAGAGGATGTTGCGTTTGAGATCGGCGATATCCTCAAACATGATGCTGCGAATATCTGGGTTCGTAGCGATGGGACAAAACTAAAATTTGAGGGTAATATTACTTGCTCTACCCTCCAAGAGGCTGAGGCCCGATTTACACAACAAATTGCCGAAATTGGATGAGAAATCTAAGGCACTCAGTGAAGAACTACTAAAGTGCCTTTATTGGCTGGCTCTTGCTTTCTCAGCCTGCCTTATGTCGGCCTTGTCGCGGTTACACTGCCCAAGCGCAGAAAGCAGGCTGACATTCAGGTCAAGACTTTGCCCCCATGACATCGGATCCAGGATAGCCGGGTAAGGCGTCTCAGCCGTGAGGTTTGCCGGAAGCGGCACCACCGGCACCTTGATGTAAACCGTCCGCGTATTGCTGCAGCCGCTTAACTGCGCCATCAGGAACAGGGCGGCGAGCACAATCATCGTTCGCAACAGCAACCTTGATATCTGCCGATGCTCCCGATGCGTCCAGTGCGATCTGCTCTTTTGCATGCTGGTTGACCTCGGAGATGGTGTTGAAAATAGTCATGTTGGTCAGGACGTTAGAGGTCACTGACTCAGCGGCGTTAATCTGCTGCTCTGCGGTTTCTGCGCGCGTCTGCTGCTGACTGGCAGCGTTGTGGTAGTGCATTGCCAGCCAGCCAAGGCAGACAATCAGGCACACCAACACCGCGGAGATAATGGCGGTAAGGCGGTTCACTGATCTATCCCCCAGCATGCCAGTGCGCTTTCCTGGACGCGCCGCTCGACCTGACCGTAACAGCCGTTCTTTTGGCCTTTGGTTAGTCGGCAATCACGGCCACCGTCTTTAATCCACCAGCGGATTGCTTCGCATGCCCCTTTACGGTCACCAGCGTTGATGCGATGGTAGAATGTCGATGGATAGCATTTCCCGGGACCAATGTTGTACGGGCAGAAGGACGCAATGCCTACCTTTTGTGGCTCTGTCAGAGGCACTTTGATATTGCGATCAACCCAGGCTAATGCCTTATCGCGTTCAATAGCGTTAACCTTGCGACATTGTTCTTCAGTGGCCGTCATGCCTTTAACAACACGCCTGCCATCGATGACGGTCACGCCGTGACATAAAGACCAGACCCCACCCGGATCAACAACGGCCACCAGCACATTGCCTTCTTTCTCGCTGATGAACTGGTCAAAAATGAGTGGAGCAGATGCACCTGATGCGATTAGTGCCAGCACTGCTGCGCTGAGTTTTGATTTATTAGACATCATTCACCTCGCGCAGCTCTTCGACGGTCTGCTTTGATTTGGAAATAGAGGTTGGTGAGAAAGGTGAGCAAGCCGAACAGTAAACTACCGATCACACCTATAGCCGCCCACTGCTCTGGGGAGTAACCGTCAAGAAGTCTTCTAAACCAGTAAATGGCACTACCTCCCGATGCGCCGTAGGAAATGCCAGTAGTTATTTTGTCCATTCGATACATGCTCTCACCTCGCTCTATGCGGGTGCTGTCGTGAGAATAAAAAAAGCCCGCTTTTGAAGGCGGGCTAATGAGTTGACTATTTGTAAGGTAGGTGTGAGTAAGGCCTATGCTCAGGAGTGAAGCTGTATCGGCTGATTCACTATCGGTCCAGGAGAACCACAGGGCATTCAGTTACTTCCCACAACTCAAAGAGTAGCAGCAGTTTGCAAAACCATAAAAAAAGGCCTGCTTTTTATAGCAGGCTCTCAAGGAATTTGAAGCTTGTATTATTGTTGTCATGGTGCCGGGTGCCTCCCGGTGACTCTACCCCAGTCAGCAAAGCCGCGCGCATACCTGCAGATAGCAGTCGACTGGAACGCCCTTTCGCTTAGAAAGGATTCACCACAGAAATAAATTACGCTGAACTTATTCCTTCGGTCAATGGGATTAGACATCGCCACCTGATGGAGGTCTTACAAATGAAAAAACCTCGCCGAAGCGAGGCTATTTGAATTTGAGGCTCCTCATCCAACAAACCATCCCGGTTAGTTGGATTTTGACGAGATGCTTTTGGATGAGCGCTGAACCCAAGGGTCAGTATTTTCACACAGCAATTTTGCGAAAAGCAGCGCTCACGCAAAAACATCTATGGTAGATTAAGGAAATTGGCATCGACAATGAAATCCGAGATAACATCAATGTAAATAACAACTCCAGCTATAAGGCTGGCAATCAGTATCAGGGCAATCAACCAGACGCCCATAGGTCACCTCTTCTGTGGTATTCCCAATACAATCCTTATTCATCACTAGATAGAGATGAAAGTACATTGCACAGCTAACCACAAAACAGATTACCAACGCCAGCGTTTTGAGTATCTTTAACAATACATTCTCCCTGTTCATTTATTGTACGCAGTTTAATTCAAACTAGATCAACAAACTGTCAACACAAGAGATAAACCATAGCTTGCAGCACAGGGCCCTTAAAATTTTTTTTACTTCGAATATGTCTGGTTAGTTCGGCGATATGACAGGGGTACTGGTGCAATACACCTTCGCGAATACCCCTGTCGTATCGCCGGATAACAAAAAACCCCGGCAGGCGGGGTTTAAAGTTTTTTCAAATTGTCGCTTTACATCGCTGCCATCGTGGCGCAGCTCTGCCAAGCATGAATGGATTATCTGATTTTCTGGCCCGTTTTCAACATCATTCCGAATAAATAGCACTTTTTGCTAACTCAAGCATGATCATGAATTTTCTTTCAGGCTCTTCCTCGCTGACAGAAACACCTTCGCCCTGAATATTTCCAGGCACCAGCGCACACGCTTTCTGGCCTCCGAATCGGTGAGCCACGGGGCCAGGCTCTGCAGTTCTCTGGTGATGTCAGAGATTTTTTTCCTGGTGGTGTAATACTGACGGCCAACCAGATAAACCGGATCCATCAGGTCGAACGCCTGCAGCACTACATCCTCAATAAATTTTGCATCGTCACTGTTCATAGCTGCGTCAATGACATTTACCTGCGGCTCAGGCCAGAGTATCGAGCGCGCCCGCCTCATTGCCTGCTCACCGCGGAATCCCTCTTCTCTCGCCTGGTTCAACGCCGCCGTAAATCGCTCAAGCGCTTTATCAGACCAGTTTTTTCCGCTGATCACGTTCCAGCACGAATGGCCGCACGGTTTGGCTGGAGCCGTTCCACCGCGCACAGATTCCCCCCACACTGTTAGCAGCGATTTAATCCACCCGGACTGGATATCCGTCAGGAGAATACTTTTCCCAAGCCAGCTCTTGCGTGGCGCCATTGCGGTTTTTCCCAGTCCTTCAAAATACTGGCGTTTCTGGCGTGGCGTCATTTCATATCCTCGATAATTATCATTCCGGTTTCGCCCCATACTTTTGATGTCCGGGCGTCCCAAATGTGGGAATCATCCTCAAACAAGGCGTCCAATAGAGATTTAGTAAGATTGTCCAGATCTGGCTTTAACTGATGTGGCTGGCCGTCCATAGCTGCGCGTTTTTTCTTGCTCCAGGTCTTCGGCATCGGCAAAACGAATGTGACGTGTGCGCCGTTCTCCGGCAACTGGATGCCGTGCAGGCGTGCTTCATCGCAAAACATGCGATAGCGCATCACTGGCGGCCGCTGTTTCCATTTATCGCGGCGAGTCATGCGAGGTTTCCCGACTGGGGTGATGATGTATTTAGGCATGCAGCGCCTCCTGTATGCGGGAGCCAATCCAGCGCATCACAGGGACCGCCATTGAATTGCCGATCGCTTTATAGCGAGGACCATCGGCGGCCAGACGGAACGCCTGCTCTGCAGTCAGCTCTGGCCGGTGGTGGCGCAGATATGCGTATTCTTCAGCGGTGAGCTGCTTACGTTTTTGTGTGGGGATCAGGGTGTGGTTATCGGGGAAGCCCTGCAGGCGTTCGCACTCGACAGGAGTCAGACGGCGAACGGCCATGTTTTGCATGATTGCAGGAGCCTGGTTGTTCCCACTATTTGCGCTGGTAAGCGTAGGTGCCTGTTCGCAGGCATAACCTATTTCTCCTGCTTTTGCACCCTAGTCGATAAGATCGGAAGAGCGGTTCAGCAGGAATGCCGAGACCGATCTCGTA
>OKES01000351.1_pt1 | contig 10369 bp, 8 predicted proteins | sample 1611001 | NCBI WGS metagenome assembly OKES01 (sample SAMN04436703, study PRJEB24849) | human gut metagenome | biome: human gut; feature: NICU; material: stool | host: Homo sapiens | place: USA: Saint Louis, MO | collected 2010-08-11
GCGGAACTCGCTCATGCCCACGCGGGCCAGCGCGGCATCGACAATCTCGCTGCACGCCTCCCCGGCACGTTATCACGAAGTTGTTAACCGGGCGATGGGCTAACAACTGGCACTCAACGACATGACTTTTAACCAGGATTCCGATGCCACCCGTTTTCTGACGGTGGCGTATTTTGATGGTAATGCACATGAATAAAAAAGTGACAACTAATGTTCCTCCGGTTTCCGGGATTAAGCGTATTCGCGCTTTTGCTGACCGTGATAAAAATTTCACCAAAATGTCGGAGGCAATTATCAGGCGTGCTGAAAACGCTGAAGTCGGTGAAGATGATATCGCTTCACTCGGTCTTAGTGATGGGCTGCCACGGCATTATGTGAATACGGCTGATGGCCTTTTCTACATCGGTGGACAGAAACCTGTGCTGGTTTGCGGTACGCCAGTTGTGCCTGTCGCCCTGTTTTGCGGGAAAGATAAGGAGTCCAGTCTTGGGATTCGCCTGATGACCGGTAACGGGCTGGGTAAGTATGTTAAGGCCCTGGTGCGCTTTGAGGATATTGTTCAGAGCGGTGCTCAGGTAGTAGGCAAACTGGCAGATCGTGGATTTTGTGTTGGCTCCTCTCCACAGCAGTTTGCCCTTTTTGACCGTTTTCTTCAGCGCTGCCGGAGTTTACCGCTGCCTGTCTATCTGATGGCAGATGCGATGGGATTCGTTTCGGAGGATATGGCCTTTTTACATGGTCATGAGCCCGTTGTGACCTCTCTGACCGGGTTTGATTATCTGCTGCCGGGATTCCGCGTGCGTCCCGGACTGCACAAAGGTGGGGCTCTGGAGGAGTGGATTAACCTCATCCGGGAAAATGTCCATGGCTGGGCGCAGACCTTTGCGCTGAGTGCGTCCTTTGCTTCGATGCTTCTGGTTCCTGCCGGTATGGATGTGGGCATGTTTCATTTTCACGGCGTATCCACCACCGGTAAAACGCTTCTCCTGATGCTGGCTGCATCGGTCCATGGTGATGGCAGCGAGCCGGGCAGTGGGGGGAATGTAAATATTATTCGCTGGAATACCACGCCTAACGCAATGGAGCGCCTTCTCGCTGACTATTCCGGTCTGGTCGCCTGCGTCGATGAACTGGGTGCGAGTAATCATAAGCAACTTTCCTCACTGCTTTACAACATTACGTCAGGTACGGCAAAAGAGCGCCTGAACCGTGGCCTGACGGCAGATGAGCCGTTTAAATGGCGCATGTTTATTCTCTCCACCGGTGAGATGTCAATCTCCGAAAAGCTGGCTGAACAGAAAGCCGTGTTACAGGGAGGGCAGGAGCACAGGGCCATCAGTATGGAACTGTTGCCTGAGGATGCTCAAAAACCGGATGAACCGGTATCAGAAACACGTGCCCGTGCAGATGCACTGAAGACGGGGCTGGCAGAGGCTTATGGTCATGCCGGGCCTGCATTTATCGGCAAACTGTTATCCGGGAAAAATACGGCTGGCGGTCTTCGCACCTACGCAGAGTTTTCATCCTGGCTCCAGGAACAGACAGATGATTGCTGTAACGCACTGGAAGAGGCCCTGAGGGATGAGGGGCGTGATATTACCCGCGTTCAGCGGCGCGGACTGAAAAGATTTGCGCTGGTATGGCTGGCAGGAGAGAAGGCGCTGAAATATGGCCTTTTACCTTTCGAAAGCGATGCGGTGGCTAAATCCGTTATATCCGCTGCACGACGCTGGCTGGATGATAACCAGAATCAGTATAACCCGGTGCGTAACATGCTGGAGGAGCTTCAGCTGACGCTGGTGACAAAAAGCAGCAGGCACTTTATCACCCTGCGTGACGAACATGCCCGATGCCCGGGAGATATGTGGGGATTCGTCCATTACAAAACCGGCGACTTCCTGATTTATGAATCGGTGTTTGAAAAGCTCTGTTCTGAAAAGGGACTTAAGACCGTTGATGTGGCCAGACCGTTAGAGCGTTCCGGTTATCTGCTTGGCGAAAGTGCCGGACACTATAAAAAAAGAGCGCTGAAGACGATGGCGCAGTCTTACTACCAGGTCAAAAAAGCGTTTCTGAAATGCAATGTGATGACCGAATTTTAACCCTGAATAAAACCATTTTGACTGAATAACAACGAATAGAAGGTGATGTATGATTTTTGAATCAGACCAGTACTATGACGGTTTTCCTCACGCTATCAGCAGCGAAAATGAAGAAAAAACCTCATTCAATGATTACGCTCTGGTTAACACACTGGCGGAGTGCCTGTATCACGACATTTCTCGTGAAATCTTCGATGGCAGTGAGCCGGCGCTCCGGGCCGTCATTGCCAACGGTAAGATTAAATTCCTGGCTCGTTATACGCTTCAAGCGGCCTGCTATTATGAACCCCTCGGCACATTTCCACGTATGCCCGTTAACGTCGCGCGTGAACGAGCACGTGAACTCTATAACAGATTTGATGATCACCGGGTGCCGGATGAAGAATATGGGGCCATCCCGTTCTGACTGATGGCTGAACAGTAAAAAAAAGCAGGGGCACTTGCCTCTGCTTTTCTGTTATCACAAGGACGGTAGCTGAGCCGTTATCCTTTCCGCCAGTAACTGACTGGTGTTCTGTAAGCGCTGAGGATGAAGATGCGCATACCGTTGTGAAGACTGACTGCTGCGGTGCCCCAGTTGAGCCTGAACGTCATACAGTGTTCCGCCGTAGGACACGATGAGGGCGGCAACCGAATGGCGACAGGTATGAATACATACTTCTTTGTCGAAAATCCCCGCCCGACGAACGATACGCTGAAAGGCCTTAACCGGGTTACTCAGCGGCATCCCCGGTTTTTTGCCTATAAACAACCACGGATTTCCCCGCTGCGTTGGCAGCGTTCTGATTACGTCCATCGCCAGTGAGTTAAGGTGAACAATCCGTCCATAGCCATTCTTGGTTTCAGGGAGCCACAGGGTGCGTTTAACCGGGTCAACATGCTCCCACTTAGCCAGACGCAGCTCATCACGACGAAGGCCGGTCAGTAACAGCAGTTTGACATAGCGGGCAGCTACAGGGCTGGTATCGTTATCGGCGGAGAGAAAAATACGACGAATTTCGTCCTCGGTAAAATAACGCTGTCGGGCGTTGTTCTCCCTGAGTAGCTGTACCACCCTTGCCGGATGAACAGAGGTCATGCTTTGCCTTCCGGCCCATGTAAAGACGGCTTTAATGAGTACGATGACACGGTTACAGGTAGCCGCTGACAGGGAAGTACTTAACGTCTGCTGAAGGCGCAGAATGCTCGCTGGTGTGATATCGCTCAGCAGCCTCTGACCAATGGCGGGACGGATATGATCGCGGTAGCGCTGAACATCCTTTCCCCAACTGCGTTTAGCGGATTTTGCCCATGGCAGATAATGCTGATTAAAGAGTTCATCGAACGTCAGCTCCATTCTCTTGTTTTCACGCTCCTGCTTAGGGTCAGTGCCGGTGGCAAGGGAACGTTTGTGTTCTATGGCAATCTGACGAGCAAGATTGACGTCCACTTCAGGCCAGTGACCAATGGCGATGGCGCGTTTTCGTCCATGATAAAGGTAGCGTAGCAAAAACTTTTTACGACCTTCTCTTCTGCTGACCAGACACTTGAGGCCGGAAATCTCGGTGTCGCTGTATTCGGCATCGGTACTGCGTGCATCGGATGTGTTAGGGGGCAGGGATTTAATGAGCTGATTAGTAAAACGGAAGCGTTTGGGGGTGGACATATAACCTCCTGTGACTGGTGTAAAGAACGTCAGGGTTGACCCATCCCCGGCACGGCGTTGTTAATGGCTACATTGATTTTCTGGCGTGGCGAAGGGAATGCTGGTGCCACATGGTATGAATTAAGACGTGAAATGCAGAAAGAGCAGGCTTTACGGTCTGATTCTGGTCTTAAGGGGAAAGATTGCCGTTGGGGAAGAGTTCACAGAAATAATATGTGTTTAAGTCAGGGGCAATTACATGCCATAAGTATAAATGGTAGTGAAAGGTGGCTAACCATTTGATAGACCTGCATGGGAAGTCATAAACAACTGTTGGTTATGTGCCGCGAATTGATAGATCGCCACTAAGAAGTGGTGTTATTATGCATTTCATCATTAATTCAATATATTTAGGTGAATTATGGATTTTTCATGGAAGCAAGAATACAGTCAACTTGCGTCACAATTCCTTAAGAAGCATTTCGGTTCGGCTCAGGGAGTAACTCATACGTTTCCCTGTATGAGAGAAGACTATCCGTGGAATAGGCCTTTAGGAAATGTGGTGGATTCGAGGGTTCCGGCAAAAAACAATACTGAGTACCATGGGCTGGAGAGTTACGCTATGCAGTACCATGCTACAGCTCAATATGAGGATGCCTATCAACTTTGGATTCTTGCAGGAATGTGGCGTCGTGAAGACATGCGGGCAAATGGTTTTGATGACTCTGGTCATATTGTAGCGATAGAGTTTTGTGTCAAACAGGCTCTCTATAATCAGGCCCTGAATCTGTGGCAGAAAAACACAAATGGGTCATCACTTCCTCTTCCTGAAATGTTTGGACTTGACTCAATAAAAGTAAAGGCTATGGAAAGTAAAGCATTAACGATAATAGATAATCACATTAATAATAAGAGGTAGTTAATTATTTTTTGCTCTTAGTAAAGTTTTTGGATGTGATCATTAATATTGGGTTTTTCTAAAGCGATGAATGGTGAATTTTCTTTTAGTATGGGCATCATTCGTTTTCCGATTAAATTTGATGGTCAAATTTAATCATGTACTATGTTCTGAATAATCCTATTACTAATGATAAATAATTTCTATGATGTCTGGAAGATGATGGATGCTGTTAACTTCTAGTATTAAAATAAAAAGAATGATCGGAATATTATAAGTTGCAGGGGTTGCGAGGCGCTGAATAATATTGAGGATTTAGTGGTTGGATTTAGAATAGGGCGGGTGGTTTATTGTGTGTAAATCTAGGAGACTAATATTTTCATAGGGTAAGAAATAATTCACGATATATCCATTCTCAGTAATGTAAAATACTATTTAAGTAACTGAGCCATAAATGTACTGACAAACCAACTAATGTTTGAAACTATAGATGGGTGAAATTTATATATATATGTCCCGATTGAAAGGATAATAGGTAAAAATGAAGCTAACAATAAAAATGCCATTGCAGTATCCAGTCCCTTAACTTGAGAATAAAGGTTTTCTTTATGCTTTGATATCAGACTAGCAAGCTCTCCACTACGTTGGGCTTTTGTATGACTAAAAAGTGCATCAATTGACACCCTAATAGATTCTAGAACTCTTTTTTGGTCGTAGATAGTTAGTGCAATTAATACTGACGTTATTGCTACGCCTAGTAAAGCTAAGATGCTTTCAAATTTTTCCACTTTGACAATAGCCACGACGGCGGCAAAAGAAATTGGTAGGCCAAACAATTTACCCGATATCGATGAAAGGGTTCCTGATATTTTAGAGGAAACAGTCATGTAATTTTCTGCTGCCTCTTTCTTCTGTTTTAAAAATGAGAAGTTAGTAAGATAACATTCAAAATTACCATAATAAGTTTCTTTCAATAACTCCCATTGCTCAACCAAAAAATTAAATTTATCTTTGCTATCATCTAGATCTTTAAGGATTTCAATAATAGAAACCCTAAACATAGCTTGTTTCTCTTGTATATGGGCATTATCAGAACCATTTTCTTTTAAGGTCTTGAATATAGTCAAGTCAACCATAGGAAGTAAGATGCTTTCTATGTTTATTTTAGGCTCAATAACAATTGGAGCGGTTTTCTTTGTAGATCCTGTATCAATGAATACTAATTTTAGCAAGCCGCTGTGCTCAACTCGATCATTATAATTGGCAAGGTCATAAAGTTCAGTAATAAATTGCGAAAGTTGTAATGCTTTCTGAACCGGTTCATTCACTGGAGCTACTTCGCCAAATAAGAAGTCCTCTTTAATAAGGTAAACATTCTCAACTTGCTTTCCAGTATTTAAATTGTTATCTATCAACAGGAAGTTTTCCAGTGATTCTATAAACCTAAAATTTCCTGCAGGCAATGATACTGTGAGATGAATATCAGTAGTTGCGGTTAACTCTTCAGGCAGAGAGTCCTCATAACATGTGCCATAGGAACCAGAATCAAAAGATAATTCAAAATCTGCAATTCTTTGATCTGACTTATTCCATAATTCTTTGAAAATATCGAACTGGTTATCAAGTTGTCCTCTATATTCGAATGCACAGTTAGCAACAGAGGGTTTGCCTAAGCCCCTGTAAAATGTAACTAGTTTTTCAAAATATATAGGAGACATAATTTACCCTTCGTTCTTGAGTGCGTCTTCTAATTTTTGGATGGTAATATCATCCAATTGAGATATGATTAATTTTCTATCTTTTCGCAAATATTGAATTACTGATCCTGCTTGCTCACCAAAAAATCTTTTTTCAAAGCTTAGTTCCCATCCATTGGATTTAGTTCTTACTTTAGTTCTTTTATTTACTACGGCCCTATTTATGGCAAATTCTAATGGAACCCCGATTTCTTCACCATTAAGATACTCAACTAAATTATCGATATGCGAATGTTTCTCAGCAGGTACTGCTTGTCTTACAATATGCTCAAGTTCGGCTAGTGAAGCTGTTTCTCCCGGTTTTTTCTCTTTTAGATGGTACAATACGGCATCATAAGCGGCATTTTTGTACGCCTTGATATCTGCATTTGCATCAAAGTAGCTTCTCACACCATTCAGAGCGGAATCTGTGGCTTTGGCCGAGGGCACACTGTCTGAGCAACCTAGGGCAGCGACGAAATACCCAGAAGCATCCTGATTTACTTTAGGGCTTACAAATGCCAAGTAAGTCGGTTTTTCATCATCGGGAAGTACTTCGAACTGGTAAAACCTATCAAAGTTAACACGTGCAGCCTGATTAATTTTTGCTAGGTCAATTTGAACTGTGCCTACTGGCTTCAGGTTCTCATCCAGACGCAATGCATCCTTCTGTTTAACCATAGTAATCAATAGGTAATTAGATGAACTACGAGAGTAGTGGGCAAATACTATTGCACCGCCAGAAGCAGCAATTCTTGTGGGATCTTTAGCTTGGCGGGACAACTCATTCATGCAGATTAATGAGAACTGATGAAAGTCATCTGATGTAGCTGCACCATCGTAGTAAGTTTTGAATGCGCTGGGAACTTTGAAGGTAACATCCTCGGAGTCGAAGGTGCCTCGGGCGGCCTGATTATCCTTTTTACCTATCAAATCAGTTAAAGATTCTACTAATTGGCAAACATGTTCATCATCACTCGGAAGCACTGGTTTCAGAATTGCCTCCACTTTCTGCTTACCGCTCTCTTTCACTAGTTCATGAATGACACAGTGACGAAGATTAAAATCCATTATGCCCATCCTTATGTTGCTGCAATTAGTCTAAAAGAACAAAAAATGTCCATTCTCAAGAATGAACAAGGATACCAATAGTGTATGTGTGAACTTCATGATTTTAAATGCTTTTTTACCATGCATCATGCGGAATCGAATTCTACATTGAATAATGTTAGTCATAAGCAACATGTTGTACCTAACTTTAGTGACCTTCCCCCGTTTTTCAACCACAAGGTTTTAAGTAACCCCTGCATCAGATGTAGAAACAACTGTGAACTACCGCTGATCGCTCAGAGCGAACACCCAAGTTTAACAGTCCAATATGTTCAACCTAATTACCATTATACTGATAAATCATCCTATTATGACGTGGAAAATGGGGGATTCTGTTATACGAAGAATCATAAGGGAAAAAAGGAAAATTACAGGTGGAAGATATAGTGGGCTTCCTCGTCTGATTGGGGCAATTGATGACGTTGAGTTCTTCCCCCTAGCCTAAAGGGGAGTACCCCTGTTCTTCCCTCGGGGGTGATCTTAAGTAACTTTTTGTTAAATAAAGAAAAATATGCTTTACCCCGTTTTCCCCGTGTTTTCTACTTCACTATGAATAATCTTAGAGAAAGGTACCGTAGAGGACCGTAGAAAGACCGTAGCTGTGGGGTGAGGAAGAGGCCATCAGAGGGTGTTGAAGTGTCTAAAAGTAATGAACATCTACGAAAATGGCTAGAAATCCAGCAAACAAATAACGTGTTGCAACGACCAGAAATCTACCGTAGCCAGAAAAGGAAAAAGCCCCGCTTTGCAGCGAGGCCTTATGAATATTGGTGCCCGGACTCGGAATCGAACCAAGGACACGGGGATTTTCAATCCCCTGCTCTACCGACTGAGCTATCCGGGCAACGGGGCGCATTAAACCCGATCTGCCCGGTGGCGTCAACGAAAAATGTTGTTTTCGTTACGGACTGCGCAATCTCTCACCATTTCGCCGCATCCTTAAGCGAAAAAGTGCGTCCAGAGCGCGGAGAGCGGCATGGCGAGCAGCAGCGCGGGCAGCATGTTCACCACGGCAAACATCTTGATCCCACAGATGCGCAGCCCTGTTGCCAGCAGCAGCAGGCCGCCGACGGCGGTAAAGTCTGCCATCATCGCCGGCGTAGTGAGCGGGAGAATTAACGTGGCGCAGGTAGCCAGTGCCAGCTGGATAAGCAGCATCGGCACGCAAATCGCCGCGACGGCAATGCCGAGCGTGGTGGCAAAAATAGTGGCGGTGAAGAAATCCAGAAACGCTTTTGCAATTAAAATGCTCGGGTCGCCCGTCATCCCTTCCTGCATCGAACCGAAAATCCCGGTGCCGCTGGCGCAAAACAGAATAATGATGGCGACGTAGTTCTGAATAAACGTCTCGTGCGTGCCGTGCTTCGCCTTGCCCGGTCGGGCTATCAGGTTTTTGGCTTTGCCTACCGCATTATTGATGCCTTTTTCCAGATAGCAAAACTCGCCAATCAGCGCGCCGAGCAGGGTGGCCAACACCATCACCGGCAGGTTGGCGCATTTGACCACTAACAGAATACCGATCCCTAACGAGGCCAGGCCGAATATCGAGGGCATGGATGAGCGGATACGCTCCGGCAGCCGCTGGCTCAGCACTGCGCCGAGTACGCCGCCCAGCAATACGGCTCCTGCGTTGATAAATGGCCCGATAACCACGCTTAACTCCTGTTATTTAATCATTGATATTGCATTATTATGGCACGTCAGCGCTGCGCGGGCCTTAGCTTTGGGTGATATAAGTGCATACTGATTCCTTCTTGCACCTCAAAATAAAAGGTGACATTATTGCGCGAATTTTCTCCTCCCTGTCTCACCGTTCGGTGAGGGTAATTGCGCTTATGAAAACCATGAAAATCGCCGTCAGCCGCGAGCTGCTCTCAACGGTGTCTACGCATCGCGAAAAGGTGACGCTGGACAGCACGGATTTCACCGATGTGGCAGCCGTCGTCATGACGACGACAGAGAGTCGCAGCGGCATCCTTGCCTTGCTGAAACGCACGGGCTTTCATTTACCGGTGTTTATTTTCTCTCAGGAGCCAACGGAGGTGCCTGACGGCGCCACCGCGGTCATCTCGGGTAAAGCTCAGGAGTTTCTGGAACTGGAGACTGCTGCCAGCCGTTACGAAGAGAACCTGCTGCCGCCGTTTTTCGACACCCTGAGTCAGTATGTGGAGATGGGCAACAGCACTTTCGCCTGTCCGGGCCACCAGCACGGCGCGTTTTTCAAAAAGCATCCGGCAGGGCGGCAGTTCTATGATTTCTTCGGTGAGAACGTGTTCCGCGCGGACATGTGCAATGCCGACGTGAAGCTGGGCGATCTGCTGATCCACGAAGGGTCCGCCAAGCATGCGCAAAAGTTTGCGGCGAAAGTCTTCAACGCGGATAAAACCTACTTCGTGCTGAACGGCACGTCGGCGGCCAATAAGGTGGTGACCAACGCGCTGCTCACCCGCGGCGATCTGGTGCTGTTCGACCGCAACAACCATAAATCTAACCACCACGGGGCGCTGATCCAGGCGGGCGCCACGCCGGTTTACCTTGAGGCCGCACGTAACCCGTTTGGCTTTATTGGCGGGATTGACGACCACTGCTTTGACGACGCGTATCTGCGGGACCTGATCCGCGAGGCGGCGCCGGAGAAAGCCGACGAGCCGCGTCCATTCCGCCTTGCGATCATTCAGCTTGGCACCTACGACGGGACGATCTACAACGCCCGTCAGGTGATCGACAAGATCGGCCATCTGTGCGACTACATTCTCTTTGACTCCGCCTGGGTAGGCTACGAGCAGTTTATTCCGATGATGGCGGAAACGTCCCCGCTGTTGCTGGAACTGAACGAGAACGATCCAACGTCTGAGATCGGAAGAGCGGTTCAGCAGGAATGCCGAGACCGATCTCGTAT
>OKES01000352.1_pt1 | contig 10350 bp, 7 predicted proteins | sample 1611001 | NCBI WGS metagenome assembly OKES01 (sample SAMN04436703, study PRJEB24849) | human gut metagenome | biome: human gut; feature: NICU; material: stool | host: Homo sapiens | place: USA: Saint Louis, MO | collected 2010-08-11
AGTCATCGGGCATTATCTGAACATAAGACACTATCAGTAAGTTGGAGTCATTACCATATATCCTTAATATAAGATTCAGATCACGGAAAAATAAGGCTCTTCATTTGAAGAGCCTTATTTTTTAACAATTGCCTTCTTGCCAGGCTTTTTCGATCTCTTCGGCGAGAATTTTAACACCCGCTTCGATTTTTTCCGGGTCGGGGACGTAGTTCATGCGCATGCACTGATGGGTATGCGGCCATGGCTTATCCAGACCCGGGAAGAAATAATCGCCCGGCACCATCAGTACGCCGCGCTTTTTCAGTCGCTGATAAAGCAGTTCGGTGGAGATAGGTAAATCCTTAAACCACAGCCACAGGAAAATCGCCCCTTCCGGTTTGTGGATAAGGCAGCGTTCTTCCGGCAAATAGCGACGAAGTGTCGCGATCGTCTCCTGAACGCGCTGGTAGTAGAAAGGCTTGATCACGTCATTCGACAGACGCAGCAGGTCCTTGCGTTTGATCATCTCGCACATCATCGCCGGGCCAATGCCGCCCGGAGAAAGGCTGATAATGCCGTTCATATTGGTGATGGCGGTGATGATTTTCTCATTGGCAATGATGATGCCGCAGCGGCTGCCCGGCAGACCCAGCTTAGAGAGGCTCATGCACAGGACAATGTTCGGGTTCCACAGCGGACGTGCTTCGCTGAAGATGATGCCCGGGAACGGCACGCCGTAGGCGTTATCGATCACCAGCGGAATACCGTGCTGATTGGCCAGCGCATCCAGCTTCATCAGTTCGTCATCGGTGATCACGTTGCCCGTTGGGTTCGTCGGGCGCGATACGCAGATCATGCCCGTCTCTTCGCCAATATGCAGGTGTTCAAAATCGACGTGATACTTGAACTGGCCTTCCGGCAGCAGCTCGATGTTCGGGCGCGCAGAGACGAACAGATCCTCTTCCAGGCCGGAATCGGCATAGCCGATATACTCCGGCGCCAGCGGGAACAGCACTTTTTTGGTGGTGCCGTCCGCGCGACGTCCTGCGAACAGGTTAAACAAGTAGAAAAACGCGCTCTGGCTGCCGTTTGTCAGTGCAATATTCTGTGGTTCGATATCCCAGCCCAGCTCGTCACGCAGCATTTCGGCGAGGAGTGCCAGCAGCTCGGTTTTCCCCTGCGGGCCGTCGTAATTGCAAAGCGCATCGGTTGCTTTGCCGCTTTCCAGCATCTGAGCGAGCAGGGTCTGGAAATAGGTATTCATCTCCGGGATTTGAGCCGGGTTTCCGCCGCCGAGCATGATTGCGCCCGGTGTGCGCAGCCCGTCGTTGAGGTCCTCCATCAGGCGAGTAATGCCTGAATGGCGGGTAAATTTGTCGCCGAAAAGTGAAAACGTCATAGCAGGTGATCTGTCGAGCTTATTTTGAAAGTGGGTAACCATAACGCTAGCACCGTGTTGGTGCAAATCGGGTGGTGTGGTCGGATTTGTGGTTTTATAGGGCGGGAGTTGATTTGTGTAGTGAATAGTTCTGGAGCTTCTCCCCTCTCCCCATGGGGAGAGGGTTAGGGTGAGGGGTATGATCTACTGATTCCCCGCCCAGACGACCATCACCTTATCGCCATCATGTTCACGTACGAATCCATACCCCTCTTTCAGCGACAGCGTGGTTTGCTTGCCTTCACCAATCGCCGGGTGGCGGGCGCGGAACTGACCCAGCGTTTGCCAGTGGGCGACGGTTAAGGCCTGCTTGCCCGTGACGTCCTGCCAGTTCATATCCGAGCGGGTGCCCTGCAGCGGGTCGGAGCCTGTCGGCCCGAACGGACGCTCGGACTCATCCCCGTAATAGATTTGCACGCTGCCCGGTGCCAGCAGGAGCAGCTCCGCCGCGCGCTGGCCCCCTTCGCGGAACAGACGCGTATCGTGTGATGAGAGGTAGCTCAGCACATTGAAGCTTTGCAGCTTCTCCGCCATCTGCTGCCAGGTGAGATCCATATCGGCCAGGCAATTTACCGCTTTCGCCGCCTGCTCCTGATAATCAAAGTTGATCATCGCGTCGAAGCCGTGGCGGTAATAATCGCTCTGCATCACTCCGTGACCCCAGGATTCGCCGGTCATCCAGAACGGTGCGTTGTCGAGCTTTTTATCCGGGTGAGCGCCTTTCCAGGCGGCCAGCGCCTGGCTTGCCTGGTCTTTCAGCTGCTGCCAGGCCGCAAGCTCAACGTGCTTCGCGGTATCCACGCGGAAACCGTCGATGCCGTAGTCACGTACCCACTGGCTGAGCCAGTGGGTCAGGTAATCGCGCGGGGTATAGCCCGGAATAGCTTTCGCGTGGGTATCGGGTTTGTGTTGATAGAAATTGGGTAACCCGGAAGGAGCGGTAGATTCCGTTTTCAGGTCGGGCAGGAACGCCAGCGACATCGTTAAATCGTCGAAGCCGGGGTTGTCGTAATCACCGATGTCGGTGCGGATCCACTTTTTACCCCACCATTTTTCCCATGCGGCTTTGTCGCTGAAGTTGATGTAGTCATTGAAGCTATGCCAGGTCTGGCCTGCGCCAGGCTTCCAGTCCGTCCAGTGGTCTCCCAGCGTCTTTTTCAGCTCATCACCCTGCAGGTACAGGGCGCCGAACTGATACGCCTGCATGTCCGCAAGCGTCGCGTAGCCCGTGTGGTTCATGACGATATCAAACAGGATGCGAATGCCGCGCTTATGCGCTTCATCAACAAGCTGACGCAGGTCATCCCCGGTGCCCATGTTGGCGTCGAGCGTTGTCCAGTCCTGGGTGTAGTAGCCGTGGTAGGCATAATGCGGGAAATCACCTTTGGTGCCGCCGCCTACCCAGCCGTGGATCTGCTCAAGCGGGGAGCTTATCCAGAGCGCATTCACCCCCAGCTGCTGCAGGTAATCGAGCTTGCTGGTCAGTCCCTTGAGATCCCCGCCGTGGAACGTACCAATCTCCTGCATGCCGTCTTTGTGGCGGCCGTAGCTGTTGTCGTTGCTCGGGTCACCATTCACATAGCGGTCAGTCAGTACAAAATAGACGGTGGCGTTTTGCCAGCTAAACGGCGCCGGCCTGTCGGTTTCGGCGCGCTCAAGCAGCAGCAGGCCGTTACTGTTGGCGGCTGGCTGCAGGGTGATTTTTCCACCTTGTACGGTCACCGTCTGTTTACTGTAGAAATCGCGCACGACGGAACCTTCCGGGAAGGTATGGCTGACGTCCAGCGTCAGCGGCTTACCGTCCCACTTCGGGCACTGGCGGATAACGTTGGCCACCGGCTGTTCTGTCGCGCTCTGAACCGCCAGCAGCAGCGTGGGCGTGCCGGAGCGTGTATCGATTCGCATCTGGTATTCACCGTCGCGGAAAAGGCGCCACTGCGGCGGTGTACCGTCACAGGGCTTGAGCGACAGCATCTCATTGAGTTTTATCGCGCCTGTGGGCTGCCAGCACGTCTTGTCAAAACTGAGCGTAAGAGGACGCGTACCCTTCGCAAGCTTTGCCTGGCTGGTGAAAATCCCGGTGCCTTCGGCGCGAAATGCGTCAAACCCCGGCGATGACCAGTCGGCATGTGCCAGTGCGGGTAACATCAGAAAGGCTATTGCGGTGCGTTTCATTCCAGGTTCCTGTCGCGGCATTTTTGACCAGTTTGCCAGCAGGCGGGCGGGAAAAACTCATCCCCTGCCGCTTTCTGCCAGGAGGATGCGTGAGGATGAGTGATCTTGCGCAAAATTAGGCAGTTATCTGCGATAACGCACACATTTTTCCGGAAATGATGTTTTTATGAGCAAGTTTCAGGTGACATAGTTTCGGAATTGGACTATTTCTATACGTGCTCTTGAAGTCTATTTTTGATATGATTTGAGATTCCGCTCTCAAATTTGTGAAAAAATAAGGTGTTGAGATGATTACATCCGACCAGGAGACCTAATGATATCGACTCCCATTCGACGATATTGGGCTGCGATACTCATGTTACTCACCACGGCATTTTCGGGTGGGGTGCTTGCGAAGACGCACACGGATACAACGAGTAAGAAAGCCCACGTAATAAAGACGACAAGTAGTAAGGTTAGCAGTAAACAAGAGTATTCTCGCAATAGTGCAAAGAGTAGTTCACTTCCTGATTTGCGAAAATACCCTTCCGGAACACCAAGGAAAAAAGCGTTTCTCCGGACGGTAATGCCTTACATCACGAGTCAAAATGCCGCGATTACTGCGGATCGTAACTGGCTGATTTCCAAACAGTACGATAGCCGCTGGTCGCCATCCGAGCGCGCGCGTCTGAAAGATATCACGAAGCGCTACAAGCTGAGCTGGAACGGGAACACGCGTCGTGTGCCGTGGAATGCTCTCCTTGAGCGTGTGGATATCATCCCGGGCAGCATGGTTGCGACCATGGCTGCAGCCGAAAGCGGCTGGGGAACGTCTAAGCTTGCGCGTAACAACAACAACCTTTTCGGCATGAAATGCGTGAAAGGCCGTTGTACGAATGCGCCTGGCAAGGTGAAAGGCTATTCGCAGTTTGAATCCGTGAAGGATTCCGTGAACGCTTATGTGGTGAATCTGAACACGCACCCGGCCTACTCATCGTTCCGTAAATCACGCGCTCAGCTGCGTAAAGCGGACCAGGAAGTGACGGCCAGTACGATGATCCACAAGCTGAAAGGGTATTCGACGAAGGGACAGAGCTATAACAACTATCTCTTCGCCATGTACCAGGATAACCAGCGCTTAATCGCCGCTCATATGTAATCTCAAAAAACGCCTTCCACTGGAAGGCGTTTTCTTTTCTATATCAACACCTCGCTGTGGCGATCCCGGTACTCTTTGGGCGTGGTGTCATACTCTTTGCGAAACACCGAGTAGAAATATTGCAGCGACGGGTAACCGCACATCTGCGAGATTTCGTTGATCGACAGCGACGTGGAGATGAGCAGGCTGCGTGCTTTCTCCAGCTTTTCAGCATGGATGACGGCATGAATGGTTTCGCCCACCTCTTTTTTTTAAAACGCTTCTCCAGATTCGAACGCGAAATGCCTACCGAATCCAGCACCTGATCGACCTTAATCCCTTTGCCGGGGTGGGTGCGAATATAGTGCATGGCCTGAATGACGGCCGGGTCGCTTAAGGAGCGATAATCGGTCGAGCGACGTTCTACGACGCGAACAGGAGGCACCAGCAGGCGCTGAAGCGGCAGAGATTCTTTATCCAGCAGACGGTGCAGCAGCTTCGCCGCCTGATAGCCCATCTGACGCGTGCCCTGGGCGACGGAGGAGAGCGCCACGCGGGACAGATAGCGGGTAAGCTCTTCGTTATCAATGCCAATCACGCACAGCTTTTCGGGCACCGGAATGTGTAAGTGTTCGCAGACCTGCAGCACGTGCCGCGCGCGGGCGTCCGTCACGGCAATAATGCCGGTTTGCGGCGGCAGCGTTTGCAGCCAGTCAGCGAGCCGGTTTTGCGCGTGCTGCCAGTTTTCCGGGGCGGTTTCCAGCCCCTGATAGACCACGCCGCGATACTTCTCCTGCGCGACCAGCTGGCAAAACGCGTGCTCACGCTCAACGGCCCAGCGCTTGCCGCTGGTGGCGGGTAAACCATAAAACGCGAAGCGATGGACGCCTTTCTCTTTTAAATGGAGAAACGCGGCCTCGACCAGGGCATGGTTATCGGTGGCAATATAGTGAACTGGCGGATAGTGTTCGGGCGAATGGTAGGAGCCGCCGACGCCCACGATCGGCACGTCGACATCGGTCAGCAGCTGTTCAATGACGGGGTCGTCATAGTCGGCGATGACGCCATCGCCCAGCCAGTCTTTAATGTTCTCCAGACGGGTGCGGAAATCTTCTTCAATAAAAATATCCCATTCGGATTGCGACGCCTGCAAATATTCACCCACGCCTTCTACCACCTGACGGTAATAGGCTTTGTTGGCATTGAATAACAACGTAATGCGGTGACGCTTTTCAAACATGGCTCACTTCCCAATTAAGTCACAATACCGTTATCAGGCCCGTCGCTTGGTGGCCGAGTCCATCCAGACTGCCAGTAAAAGAATGGCTCCCTTGACGATATACTGCCAAAACGTCGGGACGTCCATCATACTCATCCCGTTATCCAACGACGCCATGATAAATGCCCCCATGACCGCGCCCGCCACGCTACCGATACCCCCTGCGAGGCTGGTGCCGCCAATGACGCAGGCGGCGATAGCATCCAGCTCGGCGATATTACCGGCGGAGGGTGAACCCGCCCCCAGACGCGAGCTGAGGATCAGCCCGGCGATGGCGACCATCAGGCCGTTAATGGCGAAGACCGCGAGTTTGGTGCGTTCGACGTTAATCCCCGACAAACGGGCAGCCTCAAGGTTGCCGCCGATGGCATAAATACGACGGCCAAACGCGGTGCGCGTGGCCATAAACATGCCGCCCAGCAGCAAAAGCGCCAGCAGCAGCACCGGCGTCGGAACGCCGCGATAGTCGTTAAGAAGCCAGATGGCGCCCAGCACAATGACCGCCGTCAGCGCCTGACGTCCCACCACCGAGGTTGATGCTGGCGACGCCAGCCCCAGCGCCTGACGGCGCATGCGTCCACGCCACTGCCACGCGACAAACGCCAGCAACCCCGCCACGCCGATGGTAAAGCCCACGCCATCCGGGAGATAGCTTTGACCAATCTGCGACATGGCCGCGCTGGTCGGGGAGACGGTGGTACCGTTGGTGATGCCGATTAAGATCCCGCGGAAGGCCAGCATCCCCGCCAGGGTGACAATGAACGACGGCACTTTACGGTAGGCTACCCACCAGCCGTTCCAGGCCCCCAGAACCAGACCCAGCACCAGCGTGACCGCCACGGTCAGCGGCAGCGGCCAGCCGAGCCAGACGTCAAAAATGGCCGCCACGCCGCCGAGGAGCCCCATCATCGAGCCGACCGACAGATCGATTTCCGCGGAGATAATCACGAACACCATGCCCACGGCCAGAATGCCGGTGATAGCGGTCTGGCGGAGCAGGTTGGAGACGTTACGCGCGCTCAGGTACGAGCCATCCGTCATCCAGGTAAAGAAGAGCATGATGACGATAATGGCCGCGATCATCACGAACACCTGCAGGTTCAGCGCTTTTAGCCCTGCGAACGCACCGGGCGTCGGAACGGCGACTTTGATATCAGACGGATTGCTTTTCGACATGACGTTCGCTCCTTAAAGCGGCTTCCATCACCTGCTCCTGCGTCAGGTTCTGGTTAATCAGGTTGGCTTTCAGTTTTCCCTCGTGCATAACCAGCACACGGTCGCTCAGGCCGAGCACTTCGGGTAACTCAGACGAAATAACAATGACGGCAATCCCTTGCTGTACAAGCTGATTAATCAGTTTGTAGATTTCATATTTGGCGCCGATATCAATCCCGCGCGTCGGCTCATCAAGGATTAAAATGCGCGGGTTGAGCAGCAGGCAGCGCGCCAGAATCGCCTTTTGCTGGTTGCCGCCGCTCAGGCGGCCAATGGCCAGTTCCGGTGAGGAGGTTTTGACCTTCAGACGTGCAAGCGACTGGAGGATGCACTGCTGCTCGGCGGCATCGTCCAGGCTGCTCAGCGCGCCGGAGAAGCGATCGAGTGCCGCAAGCGTAATGTTTTTCCCCACGGCCATGACCGGCACGATGCCGTCTTTTTTGCGGTCTTCCGGCACCATAGCAATGCCGTGGGCAATCGCCTGCTGGCAGTTGTCGATTTTCACCGGCTGGCCGTCGATATAAATCGTGCCCTCCCAGCGCCCCGGCCATACGCCAAACAGACACTGTACGGCCTCCGTGCGCCCGGCGCCGACTAACCCGGCAATACCGAGAATTTCGCCGCTGTGCAGAGAAAACGAAACGTTATTGACGCGCTTGATGTGGCGGTTAACGGGATGCCACGCGGTCAGGTTTTCCACGCGCAGCACTTCATCACCTTTGGTGTGAGGCTCATTCGGGTAGAGCGCCGTCAGCTCGCGCCCCACCATCATGGTGATGATGTCATCTTCGCTCATGCCCGCGGCTTCACGCGTGCCGATGTGTTGCCCATCGCGGATCACGCAGATGGTGTCCGAAATGGCTTTAACCTCGTTCAGCTTGTGCGAAATGTAGATACAGGCGATGCCGTGGTTTTGCAGATCGCGGATGATATTGAGCAGAACCGCGGTTTCCTGTTCGGTGAGCGAGGCCGTTGGCTCATCGAGGATCAGCAGCCTGACCTGCTTATTGAGCGCTTTAGCGATTTCAACCAGCTGCTGTTGCCCCAGGCCCAGGTCGCCCACGCGGGTATCCGGTGAAATGTGGAGGCTCACCTGCGCCAGCAGCTTTTCACAACGGAGCGTCATGGTGTCGTAATCCAGCACGCCGTGGCGGGAGATTTCGGCTCCGAGGAAAATGTTCTCCAGCACGGTGAGATGTTTCACCAGCGCCAGTTCCTGGTGGATGATGGCGATACCTTTGCGTTCGGTATCGCGAATGTGAGTTGCCAGGATCGCTTCGCCGGCAAAGACGATTTCGCCTTCGTAGCTGCCGTGCGGGTAGATCCCACACAGCACTTTCATCAGCGTTGACTTGCCTGAACCGTTCTCGCCGCACAGCGAAACCACTTCGCCGGGGTTTAGCCGGAGACTGACGTTGTCGACGGCTTTCACCGTGCCGAAGCGCTTGGTGATGCTTTTCATTTCAAGTAAATAAGGCATAACTGCTCCACATAACCCGAGGGAAGAACAGTACAACGTGATGCGCCCCCGCAGAGCAGGGGCCGCGCCGGATTACAGTTCGCTCTTCTTGTGGAAACCGTCCTTAATAACGGTGGCGTCAATGTTCTCTTTATTGACTTCAATAGGGGTGAGCAGGCGAGCCGGAACGTCTTTCAGCCTGTTATTCAGCGTGGCGTCTGCTTTTGGTTGCTTACCGTTGCCCAGTTCCACGGCGATTTCCGCCGCCGTATTGGCCAACTCGGTAATCGGTTTGTAGACCGTCATGGTTTGGGTGCCAGCGATAATACGTTTTACGCCAGCCAGATCGGCATCTTGCCCTGAAATGGCGACTTTACCCGCCAGCCCCTGGGCGCTCAGGGCCTGAATCGCACCGCCTGCGGTGGCATCGTTGGAGGCCACAACCGCGTCAATTTTGTTGTTGTTGGCCGTCAGCGCGTTTTCCATAATCTTCAGGGCGTTTTCGGGTAACCATCCGTCAGCCCACTGATCGCCAACCACTTTTATTTTCCCGTTATCGATGTACGGCTTAAGGACCTTCATTTGCCCTTCGCGGAACAGCTTGGCGTTGTTATCTACCGGCGAGCCGCCCATCAGGAAATAATTGCCCTGAGGCACTTTGTCGATCAGGCTTTGTGCCTGTAATTCGCCGACTTTTTCATTGTCGAACGAAATATAATAATCAATGTCCGCATTATTAATCATGCGGTCATAGGCCAGCACTTTTATGCCTTCTTGTTTGGCTTCTTTCACTACGTTACTTAATACCTGGCCGTTATAGGGGATAATGACCAGCACATCGACGCCGCGGTTAATCATATTCTCGATCTGCGACATTTGCGTTTCTTCGTTGCCGTTAGCTGACTGAACAAACACATTCGCACCGAGTGATTCCGCTTTTTTGACAAAAATATCGCGATCTTTTTGCCAGCGCTCCAGACGAAGGTCGTCAATCGCCATGCCAATTTTGACCTCTTTGGCATGTCCTGCAAAGCTTGCCAGAAGGAGCGTGGCGCAGAGCGTTAGGGTCAGGTTCTTTATCTTCATAATTATTAGGCCTTTTTGTAGGGGTATGTGTTGCTGAGATAAAAGAAACATTCACTGCTGGGACGCAGCAAATTTTTAACGCGGAAAGGCAGGCTGGCAATTACAGATTTTTATCTTCTCATTATGATATTTGGTTTATTTCTGAATTTATGACCGCGATCGGATTTTAAAATACGTAACGTCTTAATTACATTTGATTCTGGAATCCGCGCCGAAAAATAGTTTGCCTGCGCATTATTTTGCGAGCCAGCGCACAGTTGTGCATTCTCTCAATAGCAGTGTGAAATAACGTAATTGAGCAACCCAAAATGTCTATTCACTATTACTCCTGTATCAACGACTCGCCGCATACCCTGATTATGGAGCTCAATATGCAAGCTTATTTCGACCAACTCGATCGTGTTCGTTACGAAGGCCCGAAAACGACCAATCCTTTAGGGAAGGTGCGAACAAGTCCCTGATATGAGATCATGTTTGTCATCTGGAGCCATGGAACAGGGTTCATCATGAGTCATCAACTTACCTTCGCCGACAGTGAATTCAGCAGTAAGCGCCGTCAGACCAGAAAAGAGATTTTCTTGTCCCGCATGGAGCAGATTCTG
>OKES01000369.1_pt1 | contig 9885 bp, 8 predicted proteins | sample 1611001 | NCBI WGS metagenome assembly OKES01 (sample SAMN04436703, study PRJEB24849) | human gut metagenome | biome: human gut; feature: NICU; material: stool | host: Homo sapiens | place: USA: Saint Louis, MO | collected 2010-08-11
GTCTTTGTTTTTTCACATTTCTTATCATGAATAACGCCCACATGCTGTTCTTATTGTTTCCTTCCTCCGGACTGCGATGCGGGTCAGACAGCGTTCCTTTTCTATAACTGCGCGTCATGCAAAACAGTGCTTCCAGATGCTTAAACGACACATTACAACGCTGGGTGGCTCGGGATTGCAGGGTGTTCCGGAGACCTGGCGGCAGTATAGGCCGTTCACAAAATCATTACAATTAACCTACATACAGTTTGTCGGGTTTTCTCTGGAACAGTGATCAGGGTCACGATAACAACATCTTTTTAATTTTTAATCATCTGATTTGACAAATGTTAAACAATATTGTTACAAACGTCATCAGAAAAGGCATATAATGCGCAAAAGTTATGAGGTCTCTCTTTCACCTGACAAATAGTTATGTAACAGTGTGATGGTATTGACCGAAGTTATCAGGACAGTTATTAGTGATATACAGGTTTGAATAATTCGGACTGCAAAAACGCTGATTTGCTGTTGTTTCACTGATATTTCATTCGTTTACCTGCAAGGCGCCATAGCTCTGTACCCTGGTTTGTCCTCGTGAGCTGAGCGGTAAGCCAAATAACAATCTGGTAACGGTGATTAACAGCTGAAAGCAAATCCGGTAAAGCGCAGTCTTAAGCATAAGGCGCTAAGGAGACCGTAAATGGCTGATACAAAGGCAACGCTCACCCTAAATGGTGACACTGCTATTGAACTGGATGTGCTAAAAGGCACGCTCGGTCAGGATGTTATTGATATCCGTACGCTGGGTTCCAAAGGGGTATTCACCTTTGACCCTGGATTTACCTCTACCGCATCTTGCGAATCCAAAATCACCTTTATCGACGGTGACGAAGGTATCCTGCTCCATCGCGGCTTCCCTATCGATCAGTTAGCCACCGAATCCAACTATCTGGAAGTGTGCTACATCCTGCTGAACGGCGAAAAACCGACGCAGGCCCAGTTCGATGAATTTAAAACCACCGTGACCCGTCACACCATGATCCATGAGCAGATTACCCGTCTGTTCCATGCGTTCCGTCGTGACTCTCACCCAATGGCGGTGATGTGCGGTATTACCGGTGCGCTGGCCGCGTTCTACCACGACTCCCTTGACGTGAATAACCCGCGTCACCGTGAAATCGCCGCTTACCGTCTGCTGTCCAAAATGCCTACCATGGCGGCGATGTGTTACAAATACTCCATCGGCCAGCCGTTTGTGTATCCGCGTAACGACCTCTCCTACGCGGGCAACTTCCTGCGCATGATGTTCTCCACGCCGTGCGAAGAGTACGAAGTGAACCCGGTTCTGGAACGCGCGATGGACCGTATTCTGATCCTGCATGCTGACCACGAACAGAACGCCTCGACCTCAACCGTTCGTACCGCAGGCTCTTCAGGCGCGAACCCGTTCGCCTGTATCGCTGCGGGCATCGCCTCCCTGTGGGGACCGGCGCACGGCGGCGCCAACGAAGCGGCGCTGAAGATGCTGGAAGAGATCAGCACCGTTGAGCACATTCCTGAGTTCGTGCGTCGCGCGAAAGACAAGAATGACTCCTTCCGCCTGATGGGCTTCGGTCACCGTGTTTACAAAAACTATGACCCGCGCGCCACCGTGATGCGTGAAACCTGCCACGAAGTGCTGAAAGAGCTGGGTACCAAAGATGACCTGCTGGAAGTGGCGATGGAGCTGGAACACATCGCGCTGAACGACCCGTACTTCATCGAGAAGAAACTCTACCCGAACGTCGATTTCTACTCTGGCATTATTCTGAAAGCGATGGGCATTCCGTCTTCCATGTTCACCGTGATCTTCGCCATGGCGCGTACCGTAGGCTGGATTGCGCACTGGAACGAAATGCACAGCGAAGGCATGAAGATCGCCCGTCCTCGTCAGCTGTATACCGGCTACGAGCAGCGTGATTTTAAGTCTGACCTGAAGCGCTAAAAGTTAAGCCCGGTGGCGCTACCGCTTACCGGGCCTACAAATGCGAAACGTAGGCCGGGTAAGGCGTAGCCGCCACCCGGCTTGTTTATTTTTGACAATGTGGACACCAGTAAAAGGGTCTCGAAGAGAGCATAATCCTGTCGATAATCCCGCCGCACCGCTCGCACTTATTCCCCGCCCGATGAAACACCTTGAACCGGAACAGCGCCCCGTGGTGCTTGTTTTCATCTACGATGCCACGCGTGTTGTACGACAGCCGCGGGATGTCCAGCAGCGCGTGGGACAGCGCCTCCAGCTGTTCATCGCTCAGCTGAGAAGCTTTGTGCTGCGGTGCCAGCCCGACTTCCCAGAGGATCTCCACCCGCAGGTAGTTGCCAAGCCCGGCGAGAAAGGCCTGGTCAAGGAACAGGCCGGAAAACTGCCGGTTGCGGAATGTGGGCGATAGCAGTCGGGCCTTCACATCGCTCGCCGTCAGGCGCATATCCAGCACGTCCGGCCCAACCCGCTGTAAGAACGGGTGCGTGAGCAACTGCTCAGGCGTTAACATTTCGATATCAGAAGCGCTATAGAGCAGGATCGCCTTATCCGCCGTTTGCAGCCTGACGCGCAGCACGCGGGTCGTTTGCGGCTGTTCACCCGCCTCCACCACGCGCCACACGCCGTAAAGCTGGTTATGGCTATATAACGTCAGGTTATGGGAAAAGTGCGTGAGCAACGCTTTGCCGCGCGTTTCAATATGCGTTACCGACTGCCCCACCAGCTGTGATTCAAACGGTTTCAGTTGAGGAAAAGCAAACCAGACCTCCGTCAGCGGTTTGCCCTTTATCGCCGCCTCGAGGCTATCCGCCGCGCGGCGGATCTCCGGGCCTTCTGGCATTTTTCTGTCCTTTTATGATTAATCTGCGCTGACAAGAATGCCCTCTTCAGCGAACGCGGCCCGCAGGCGGCGCGCGAACTGGAGCGCATGCTCGCCATCGCCGTGTAAACATACCGTATCAGCCTGAACGTGCGCCGTTGTGCCATCCACGGCGGTCACTCGCCCGTAGCGCACCATCTCCAGCGTCTGCGCCAGCGCTTTCGCTTCATCGGTAATCAGCGCACCGGCTTGCGTGCGCGGAACCAGACTGCCGTCCGGCATGTATCCCCGATCGGCAAACACCTCCTGCCGCGTGGTCAGCCCCAGCCGTTCTCCGGCACGAATAAGCTCACTGCCCGCCAGGCCGACCAGAATCAGCTGCGGATTACAGTCCCGCACCGCACGGGCAATCGCCGCCGCCAGTACCGGGTCTTTTGCCGCCTGGTTATAGAGCATACCGTGCGGCTTCACGTGACGCAGTACGCCCTTCCCGGCGCGAACCATCGCCTCCAGCGCGCCAGTCTGGTAGAGCACCTGCGCGTAGACCGTCTCAGGCGGCAGGTCCATCGCGGTGCGACCAAAGTTCTCCCGGTCAGGGAAGCTCGGGTGAGCGCCAATCGCCACGCCATTTTTGATGGCATGACGCACGCTCTCCAGCATGGTTTGCGCATCGCCCGCGTGAAAGCCGCAGGCAATATTGACCGAAGAGACCAGCGTCATTAGCGCCGCGTCGGCGCTGCCGCCCTCGCCCAGATCGGCGTTTAAATCAATCTTTACCATCGAGCCTCCACGCCAGCTGTTCGAGATAGCGCTGCTGATCCTGCCGCGCCTTTAGCGCTTCCTCCAGCGAACACTGCACGAAGTGAATCGGCTGACCGAGGGGAATTTGCGCCAGATGGTAGCGATCGGCTTCAATAATGCAGGCAATTCGCGGATAGCCCCCCGTCGTCTGCGCGTCGTTCATTAAGACGATCGGTTGCCCGTTGCCTGGAACCTGAATAACGCCGGGCAACAAACCGTGGGAGAGCAGTTCCCGGTCGGTCGTCCGGATCAGCGGCTGCCCCTGCAGGCGATAGCCCATACGGTTACTCTGCGGACTGAGCTTCCACGGCGCGCGCCAGAAAGACTCTTTTGAGGCCTCGTCGAACTCATGATATTCCGGCCCAGGTAAGGCGCGGATCTGGTTTCCCCAGAGAAGTTGTTTCACCCCCTGCGCCGTCGAGAAGTGACGCGAAGAGGGCTTAATCGCCAGGCGATCGCCGCCGCGCAACAGACGTCCTTCGTGACCGCCTATCCCGGCTTTCTGATCGGTACTGGATGAGCCCAGCACCTCAGGCACATCAATGCCGCCAGCCACCGCGAGATAGCTACGCACGCCGTGCAGAGGACGCTTTAAGGTCAGACGCTGCCCGGCTTTCGCCCGCAGACGCCAGCCGGTCCACACCGCTTTGCCGTCCAGCGTGGCATCACAGCCGGCGCCGGTGAGCGCGAACCAGGTCTCCTGACCAAACTCAATGACACACTGGCCGAGCGTAATTTCGAGCGCCGCCGTGCTGCCGGGGTTGCCCACCAGCACGTTAGCGATTTCCAGCGCTGGACGGTCCAGCGCGCCACAATAGCTCACGCCGGACTGGCGCATGCCAAAGCGCCCGGCATCCTGTACGGAGGTGTAAAGCCCGGCGCGAATAAGCGTTAACATACCCCCTCCTTCTGCGGGATAAAGCGAAGGGTGTCGCCCGGGCGCAGGAGTATTGGCGACGCCAGCGCGGGGTCAAATAACGGGGTGGCGGTATGCCCAATCAGCTGCCATCCACCGGGCGAAGCCAGCGGATAGACGCCGGTCTGCTCGCCACCAATCGCGACCGTCCCCGCCGGTACGCTCAGGCGCGGTTCAGCGCGGCGCGGCGTATGCAGCCGGGGAGATAATCCCCCCAGATACGGGAATCCGGGCTGGAATCCCAGGAACCAGACGACGTAATCCACCGAACTGTGCAGCTCAACAACCTGCTTTTCGGTGAGTCCGCAATGGTCTGCGACCACACCAAGATCCGGTCCCCCCGTACCGCCATAAACGACCGGGATCTCAATGGCACGCGATTCCGGCTCCAGCGCCTCGCTCTCTTCCCACCAGCGCTGTAAACGCTCGATGGCATCCAGCGCCAGCGTATGCGGACTACGCAGCACCACCGTGATGTTATTCATCCCCGGAATGGCTTCAACCACGTCCGGCAGATCGACCAGACGCTGGGTTAGCCGCCAGATACGCTTTTGCGTGGCAAGGGTCACCGGCGGCTCGAGCTCCAGAACCACTGCCGTTTCTCCCAGAAGATAACAACGCGCTCGCTGCACTCAGGCACCTCTCATCAGGCCGGGTTAGGGATATCAATAAAGGTTACATCCAGATCGGTATTTTCCGTCAGCCACTCGCTGAGGGCCCGAATGCCGCCGCGCTCGGTGGCATGATGGCCGGCCGCGTAGAAATGCAGCCCCTGTTCACGCGCCGAGTGAATGGTCTGCTCGGAAACCTCGCCGGTGATAAAGGCATCAACACCGAAGCGCGCGGCGCTGTCGATAAAGCCCTGCCCGCCCCCGGTGCACCAGGCAACGCGTTTTACCAGGTCCGCGCCCGTATCGCCGCACCACAGCGGGCGACGCCCCAGGCGCGCTTCAATCCACGAGGCCAGCTCCAGTCCGGGAACCGGCATCGCCAGCTCGCCCCACGGCACCAGCGGCTCGATTTCGCCCATTACGGTTATCCCCAACAGCTGCGCAAGCTGAACGTTGTTGCCCAGTTCCGGGTGTGCGTCCAGCGGCAGGTGGTAACCGTACAGGTTGATGTCATTTGCCAGCAACGTTTTCAGGCGGTTGCGCTTCATGCCGCGAATAATCGGTGATTCGTTTTTCCAGAAGTAGCCGTGATGGACAATCACCGCATCGGCTTCCTGACGGACAGCCTCGTCCAGCAGCGCCTGGCTTGCCGTGACGCCGGTGATAATTTTCTGCACCGTTTCGCGCCCTTCTACCTGCAGGCCATTTGGGCCGTAGTCGCTAAAGGAGGCGGTATTGAGTTTTTCGTTAATCAGGCGTTCCAGTTCACTGTTTTTCATCTTTATGCTCTCAAACTTTTCGGGCGGCTTCGTACGCCGCCAGCGTGGCGGTGCGCGCCTGTTTATGGTCAACAATCGGGCGGGGATAATCGAGCTTTACGCCCTGTTTATCCGCCCATGCCCACGGGTCGTGGATTGCTTTCGCAGGAACGTTCCTGAGCGCGGGCAACCAGCGGCGGATAAAGTCGCCGTTGGCATCAAATTTTTGCCCCTGAGTGGTCGGATTAAAAATCCTGAAATAGGGAGCCGCATCGGTGCCGGTAGAGGCCGCCCACTGCCAGCCGCCGTTATTCGCAGCGAGATCGCCGTCGATCAGCTGAGAGATAAAATAGCGCTCTCCGATACGCCAGTCGATAAGCAGATCCTTCACCAGAAAGCTGGCGGTAATCATTCGCAGGCGGTTGTGCATCCACCCGGTTTCATTCAGCTGGCGCATGGCAGCATCAACAATCGGATAGCCCGTTTCCCCTTTTTGCCAGGCCTGTAAACGTGCCTCATCGTGCTGCCATTTTACGTTGTCGGTCCAGGGGATGAACGGACGATGCTTACAGAGATCGGGATGATACGTCATCAGATGGCGATAGAATTCACGCCAGATGAGTTCGTTCAGCCACACCGAACCCGCCCCGCCGTCCATCGCCTGCGGCTGCTCGGCCAGAAGACGATGTAAACACTGGCGAGGAGAGAGTACGCCCAGCGCCAGGCTTGCCGATAAGCGGCTTGTCCCTTCAATCGCCGGGAAATCCCTGCGCGCGTCGTACTCTCCCGCGCCCTGTTTGCAAAACTGGCGCAGCTTCGCAATTGCTGCCTTCTCGTTTGCGGGGAACAGAAGCTCATCGAATGTCTGTTGGGGATAGTTAAACGTTAATTCAGGCAGCGTGGTTATAGCTTCCCCTCTGGCTGCGGGTGCGGGTACGCACTCCGGCAGCGCCTCTTTCAGACGTTTAACAAAAGCATTTTTAAACGGCGTGAACACTTTATACATTTCATGGCCGCCGGTCATGACGCTGCCCGGTGCCAGCATTACGCTGTCATCAAATCCTTCACAAACCACCTCGCCCAGAATGTTCTCCAGTTGGCGATCCCGCAGCCGTTCGTTCAGCTCGTACTGGTAGTTATAAAAAAGATGCGTGACGCCGTTCTGCTGACATACCTCCCGCAACATCTTAAGCTGCGCGGCAAAGTCACTGACCTCTTTGTAGATCAGCGGGATACCTTTTTCAGCAAGTGAGTGTTGCAGATCGTTCAGATGCGATTTGAGGTAAGCCGCCTGCCGCGGGGCCATATCATGCTGCTGCCACTGTTCAGGCGTAGCGATAAACAGCGCCAGCACGCTGGCGTCATCGGAACGGCAGGCTGCCGCGAGTGCGAAGTTGTCATGTACGCGCAGGTCCGCGCGAAACCAAACCAGATGGGTGGGCATAAAACTCCAGGCAAATATCCATTATGTCCGTAAGGGCATGCCGTAAAAGGAAAAAGCATGCATTGAACTACTTTGCCATGAAGTGTAGACGGGATGAAATAAAAAAGGCCGCCCAAGGCGGCCTTACGGACTGATGACAAGGTGCATGCTGTGCATTTCGCCCGGCGGCGCTACGCTTGCAAGGGCCTACAATGAAACATGCAATGCATTGATCTCTTTGCCCTGTGTAGGCCGGGTAAGCGCAGCGTCACCCGGCAAGAAAGACGACTATTATGTGCCTGTAAACCCTGACGAGGGGCTATCGCTCCCACGGCGTTTTTTTCTGGGTGTCGTCTTAGTATCAGTAAAAATCGCAGGTCGCTTTCTCGGCCTGATCCATCCACACCGGCTTCTCGCTGGTTTTCGCCCAGACGCGGTGCAGATAGCTATAAAAACGTGCACGATCTTTCCAGAACAGCATCACCGGCAGAGCCAGCACGCCAGCCACTACGGCGAAAGCGCGGCGCATGAACACGATATGAGCCGGAAACTCTTTATAAAGATCCATATTTTTCTCCCCTATAGTTGGCCGGAAACGTCATCCGGAAAATTCAAAATCTGTGACCTGGCTAAAATAATATCGCTTTGTTTGTAATTTTACTACTCATCCGACCACTTATTTTCGTCCGTTTAGCCAAAATTTACATTCACGCCGTAATTAAGTTACAAAAAAGTTAACGATTTACTTATCAGTAGTTAAATTGTGGGCTTTGCCATTTTTATACTTTTTTTACACCCGCCCTTCTCATTTTTGCGAAATCTTTGCGCCATAAATCCTACCGTTAGCACAACAACAAAAGTCACCCGGAGGTGGATTGTGAGTGCAGGTCTTATTGCCGGCATCGTGCTGGTGTTCCTGTTATTGGGTTATCTGGTTTATGCCCTGATTAATGCGGAGGCATTCTGATGGCTGCTCAGGCGTTTTTGCTTATTGCCAGTTTCTTAGTGGTGTTGTTCGTCCTGGCAAGGCCACTGGGCTCGGGGCTGGCACGGCTCATCAATAACGTTCCCCTGCCCGGCACGGGAAGCGTTGAAAAAGGGATCTGGCGCGTACTGGGTATAGACGATCGGGAGATGAACTGGCGTGACTATCTGATCGCTATTCTGCTGCTGAATATCGTTGGCCTCATCGCGCTTTTTGCCATGCTGATGTTGCAGGGTGTCCTGCCTTTGAATCCGCAGCAGTTACCGGGCCTGTCCTGGCATCTCGCGCTAAACACGGCGGTCAGTTTTGTCACCAACACCAACTGGCAGTCCTATGCCGGTGAAACCACGCTCAGCTACTTCAGCCAGATGGTCGGGCTAACCGTGCAGAACTTCCTCTCTGCCGCCAGCGGTATTGCGGTGATCTTCGCGCTAACGCGGGCGTTTGCGCGCCAGAAAGTGAGCACGCTGGGTAACGCATGGGTAGACCTGACGCGCATTACGCTGTGGCTCCTGCTGCCGATTGCGCGGCTGATCGCGGTGTTCTTCATACATCGCTGGAAGGGGCAAAACAGCTCCTGCCGATGGGGCCAGTGGCGTCGCAGGAAGCCATCAAAATGCTCGGAACGAACGGTGGCGGCTTCTTCAATGCCAACTCGTCGCACCCGTTCGAAAACCCGACCGCCCTGACCAATTTTGTGCAGATGCTGGCGATTTTCCTGATCCCCGCCGCGCTCTGCTTTGCCTTTGGCGACGTGGTCAACGATCGCCGTCAGGGGCGTACCCTGCTCTGGACCATGTCGCTTATTTTCGTGGTCTGTGTTGCGCTGGTGATGTGGGCCGAATGGCAGGGTAATCCGCACTTCCTCTCACTGGGTGCAGATAGCGCAATCAACATGGAAGGTAAAGAGAGCCGCTTTGGCATTCTCGCCAGCAGCCTCTATGCAGTCGTCACCACGGCAGCGTCGTGCGGGGCCGTCAATGCCATGCATGATTCCTTTACGGCGCTGGGCGGCATGATCCCAATGTGGCTGATGCAGATTGGTGAGGTGGTGTTTGGCGGCGTGGGCTCCGGTCTTTACGGCATGCTGCTGTTCGTGCTGCTGGCGGTGTTTATTGCCGGTCTGATGATTGGCCGCACCCCGGAGTATCTGGGTAAAAAGATCGACGTTCGCGAGATGAAGTTAACCGCGCTGGCAATTCTGGTCACCCCGGCTCTCGTGCTGCTCGGCACCGCGCTGGCGCTGATGACCGAGGCCGGACGCAGCGGCATCTTTAACCCTGGCATTCACGGTTTTAGCGAAGTGCTGTATGCCGTCTCCTCTGCCGCCAACAACAACGGCAGCGCCTTTGCAGGCCTAAGCGCCAACTCTCCATTCTGGAACTGTCTGCTGGCGTTCTGCATGTTCGTGGGCCGCTTCGGGATCATTGTGCCGGTCATGGCGATTGCCGGATCGCTGGTGAACAAAAAAATCCAACCGACCACCACCGGAACGTTACCGACCCACGGCGCGCTGTTTATCGGCCTGCTGACGGGCAGCGTGTTGCTGGTCGGCGCCCTGACCTTTAT
>OKES01000372.1_pt1 | contig 9785 bp, 8 predicted proteins | sample 1611001 | NCBI WGS metagenome assembly OKES01 (sample SAMN04436703, study PRJEB24849) | human gut metagenome | biome: human gut; feature: NICU; material: stool | host: Homo sapiens | place: USA: Saint Louis, MO | collected 2010-08-11
GGGTGCCGGGCAGCCAGGGCATCGAAAACAGCTGCGACACGCTCCCTTTTTTAGACGCGGTTTTCTCCTCCGCCAGGAAAAAGCCCGTGACGCCCTCCAGCGTACTGCGGGCGAACCGGCTGGCGATACGGCGAACCTGCATGACGTCTTTCCCGCGCTGCACCAGAAACTTCACCGACTCCGGTAAAAGCAGCGCCAGCAGCAGCGTTAAAATCAGCGGCGCAATTGCCCCGGTCAGCAGCACGCTTCGCCAGCCGTGGTGGGGAATCAGCCAGGACGAGATCGCGCCGCCGCCCGCCGCACCCAGAGGGAAGCCGCAGTACATGGTATTGATCGCCATCGCGCGACAGCGCTGGGGGGCAAACTCGGAGATCAGCGTAATGGCGTTCGGCATGGCGGCACCGAGCCCCAGGCCGGTCAGGAAGCGCCACAGCGTCAGGGTATTCAGGCTTTGCGCCCAGGCCGTGCCCAGGCTTGCCAGGCCGAAGAATAGACACGAAAAGACCAGTACGCGCTTGCGGCCCATCCGGTCCGATACCGGACCGGCGATCAGCGCGCCCAGCGACAGCCCCAGCAGCGCCGCGCTCAGCACCGGCCCCAGATCCTGCTTATGGATCCCCCATTCTGCCGACAGCGTGGGCGCGATGTAGCCCATTGCCGCCGTATCAAAGCCATCGATCGCCAGAACCAGAAAGCCCAGCACAATGAGCAGCCAGTGAAACCCTGAAAAGCGGCTGTCGTCGATCACCTGCTGAATATCCACCTTACCTGAATAGGTCATACGCTCCCCTCTGATGTGATGTTGTTTTTGTGTTCTTGTCTTTGCTTGTCTATACAATTGCGGGCGACAGGTAGATGTCAAATTTTCTTATCCAATATGTTATCTGGATGTTATTTTTGGCATAAAAAAGCGCCCGAGGGGGAGATCGGACGCGTGACAAGAGATGTTAACGTGGGGTAATTCAGGCCGCGTTTCCCTGAGCAAGCGGAGCCAGCGCGGCCGGTAATTTGCTTAACTCCTGAACCAGAGAATCCCTGCTGATTTCGCTAATCGTTTTTGCACCGGTCAGCGTCATCGCCACCTTCATCTCTTTTTCGATCAGGTTAAGCAGATTCGCCACGCCCGCCTGGCCCGCGGTCGCCAGGGCGTACAGATACGCGCGCCCCAGCAGCACGCTGTCGGCACCCAACGCAATCATGCGCACCACGTCCAGCCCGTTGCGGATCCCGCTGTCGGCCAGGATGGCGATATCGCCTTTCACCGCATCGGCAATGGCCGGCAGGGCGCGGGCGGAGGAGAGCACCCCGTCGAGCTGGCGGCCGCCGTGGTTAGAAACCACAATCCCGTCTGCGCCAAAGCGTACCGCGTCGCGGGCATCTTCCGGGTCGAGGATCCCCTTGATCACCATCGGGCCATCCCAGAATTCGCGGATCCACTCCAGGTCTTTCCAGGAGATGGACGGATCGAAGTTGTTTGCCAGCCAGCCGATGTAATCCTCCAGCCCGGTCGGTTTACCGAGGTAGGCCGAGATGTTGCCCAGATCGTGTGGACGACCGTTCAGGCCGACGTCCCACGCCCACTGTGGATGCGTTACCGCCTGCCAGTAGCGGCGGAGCGCCGCATTTGGGCCGCTCATGCCGGAGTGCGCATCGCGGTAGCGCGCGCCGGGGGTCGGCATATCAACGGTAAAGACCAGCGTGGAGCAGCCCGCCGCTTTGGCGCGCTCCAGCGCGTTACGCATAAAGCCGCGATCGCGCAGGACGTACAGCTGGAACCACATTGGCCGCTTGATGGTCGGGGCGACCTCTTCAATCGGGCAGACCGAGACGGTAGAGAGGGTAAACGGAATGCCTTTGGCATCCGCCGCCGCGGCCGCCTGCACTTCGCCACGGCGTGCATACATGCCGCACAGGCCTACGGGCGCGAGTGCGACCGGCATGGAGAGCGTTTCGTTGAACAGTTTCGTCTCAAGGCTGAGGTCAGACATATTCTTCAGCACGCGCTGGCGCAGCGCCACCTCCGACAGGTCTTCCACGTTGCGGCGCAGGGTGTATTCGGCATACGCCCCGCCGTCAATGTAGTGGAACAGGAACGGGGGCAAAATGCGCTGCGCCGCGGCGCGATAGTCACTGGCTGCTGAAATAATCATGCTTTGTTCTCCCTGGAAATATCACTGTCGCCAGGCAGACGGGTAATACGTGCCTGTCGGGCCTGGTCTTCATCGAATCGTTTAATCGTGGTGTGCACGAAACCGAGATGCGCCATCATCGCTTTGCGTGCGGCCTCGGCATCACCGGCCAGAATGGCGTTGAGCACCGCCTCGTGTTGTTCGGTCAGCTGGGCAAACACCGGCGGAACCAGATACATCCGCTGGCGGCTCTGCTTCACGGAGGATTGCAGCAGGTCGAAGAACCCGCGCATGGTCTGGAGCAGCACGACGTTGTGCGACGCCTCGGCAATCGCCAGGTGAAAGCGCACGTCCGCCTGGGAGGCGATGTCCGGGTCGCGGCTTTGCGTGGCCTCAAAGCAGGCGATGAGTTTCTCTTTGTCGGCGTCGGTTGCCCGCATGGCCGCGTGCCAGGCGGTACTGGTTTCGATGGCGTGACGCGCTTCAAGGATGTCGAAGCTGTAGTCCGGGTCGTTCTCCATCAGCGTTTTCAGCGGCTGAACGATGTTTTGCTCGGACCAGTCGTCATGCTGCCAGCGTACAAAGGTGCCGCCGCCGCGACGGCTTACCAGCACCCCTTCGCTGACCAGCGTTGCCAGCGCCTCGCGCAGTGAATTGCGCGACACGCCAAGCTGGGCGGCGAGCTGGCGTTCGGCGGGCAACTTCATGCCCGCTTCCAGCTGTTGTTCTTCAATCAGCGCCCGCACGCGAGAGGCAATCTCGTCGGACAGGCGTCTGGGCATCACTATCATGGGATCATCCAGGTTAAGACATAGGCCTGCAGGGTGGTGATCACTCCGACCATGCAGGTGAATATCAGGCTATGTTTCACGGTAAAGCGGAACAGATCCGACTCTTTACCGACCAGCCCCACCGCCGCACAGGCAATGGCAATGGACTGCGGGGAGATCATTTTCCCGGTCACGCCGCCCGTCGTGTTCGCGGCCACCAGCAGGACGTCCGACACGCCAATCTGCTGGGCCGCCGTTGCCTGCAGTGCGGCAAACAGGGCGTTAGACGAGGTATCGGAACCGGTCAGGAACACCCCCAGCCAGCCGAGGAACGGCGAGAAGAAGGTGAAGGCGTGGCTGGTATGGGCCAGCGCCAGTGCCAGCGTTGATGACAGGCCGGAGTAGTTCGAGATAAACGCGAACGCCAGCACCATGCCGATGGAGTAGATCGGCAGCATCAGCTCTTTTACGGTCGCCGCAAAGGTCTGTACCGCCGCCGCAGGCTTCATGCGCAGCCACACCACGGAAAGAATAGCGGCAAACAGGATGGCGGTCCCGGTGGCGGAGAACCAGTCGAATTTATAGACCGCGGCATACGGCGTGGCGGCGTGCACCACCGGCGGCATACGGGCGACCATCTTGTCGAGGAACGGCACCGAAACGTTAATGACCATGTCGTACAGCGCGCCGCCCGGGGCGAACAGGGCTTTAAACGGCGGGATGCTCCACAGCGTAACCGTGGCGGTCAGGAACAGGAACGGCGACCAGGCGCGGATCACCTGGCCTGCGGTGTAGCCGGTGCGGGCCAGCGTTTGATCGACCTGTGAGGCGCCCATGTCGGCGAAGCGGAAAATACGAACCGGCTGCCAGCGTTTCAGGAACAGCGTCAGGCAGACCAGCGACACCAGCGAAGAGATGATGTCCGGCAGCTCCGGGCCAAGGAAGTTAGAGCTGAGGTACTGGGCAATCGCGAACGAACCGCCCGCCACCATCACCGCAGGCCAGGTCTCCTTCACGCCGCGCCAGCCGTCCATAATCGCCATGATCCAGAAGAGGACGATAATGGTCAGGAACGGCAGCTGGCGGCCAACCATCTGGCCAATCTCAAAGCTGTCCAGACCGGTCACCTGGCCCGCGACCAGAATCGGAATACCCATCGCGCCAAACGCCACCGGCGCGGTGTTCACAATCAGGCACAGGCCCGCGGCATACAGCGGGTTAAAGCCCAGCCCCACCAGCAGCGCGGCGGTGATCGCCACCGGTGCGCCAAAGCCTGCCGCGCCTTCCAGAAACGCCCCAAAGGAGAAGCCGACAATCAGCATCTGCAGGCGCTGGTCCGGCGTGATGGAGAGAATCGACGAGCGGATAATGTCGAACTGTCCGGTTTTCACCGAGATTTTATAGACAAAGACCGCGGCGATGATGATCCACGCAATCGGCCACAGGCCGTAGAAGAAACCGTAGACGACGGAGGCCAGTGCGCGATCGACCGGCATCTTGTAGAAGAACAGCGCCACCATCAGGGCGATGGCGACGGTGTACGTCGCGGCAAGGTAGCCCTTCAGCTTGAGCTTAATCAGCGCAAAGAAGAAGAACAGGATCGGCAGCGATGCGATCAGGCTCGACAGCCAGATATTTCCGGCCGGGTCGTAGTTTTGTTGCCAGAGGCTCATGCAGGTCTCCTGGGGACCAGACAGCCTGCGCTGCGGGTGAGTCTCCGCTCATCTCTGCGTCACAGTCTGTGTAAAAGTGGTCCTGCCAATGTTGTGTTGTAGGGTTAATGACAATGAATGGTTAACCAGATGTTATGAGCTAGCAATGGTTTTGTGAGCGGAAATAATGGAATTGTGAACCGGGGGAGGATTGATTGCGCTATTGGTTGGACCAATTCACGCGAAGGGGAAAAAAGTAGGCCGGGTAAGCGCAGCGCCACCCGGCATGAAATCAGAACGCCGTCTTACAAAAACCCGTCATCTCTTTCAGGCCCATTTCGCGGCCAAGCTCGGTCATCGGGTGAACCACCACCAGACCACGGACGCTTTTCTTCAGCTTGCCCATGTCGGCCTGCTCTTTTTTGGTGATCGCACGGCGGTGCGGCATGTTCATCAGCTTCTGCGCTTCTTTGCTCAGCTTCTGGCCTTTGACCTCGCGCAGGCGCTCAATCTCCGCTTCCAGCTTTGCGGTCTCTTTTTCAAGCTCGGCATATTTCTCGGCGGAATCGACCAGCGACAGGCCCGCCATCTGGTGGCGGATCAGATCCAGGCGGTCGCTCAGGCGTTTAATTTCGTTCTTTTCGACTTCTTTCATGACAAATAACTCTGAAAACGGGGAATTTACAGGGAAGGATACACCAATGTGAGCAGGCTTACTTCTGAAACGCTTTTTTTAAGCTGATTCGGGAAATCAGCTCAGTCAGGGAGAGAACCATCGTGGAACGGACAACCTGTTGATAACGCAGCTTTTGCATCGCGTAGAGCTCCGGGTCGCTGTTATCAAACTGCGGTACCGGAGGAAGCGCGGTGACGCAGTGCAGCTCGCCGAACGGCCCCAGGATCTCATCGTCGGTAAAGGTGTATTCGTTACCGTCATGGTTGAGCTCTTCGCGCAGCGCCATTAGCAGCTCCGCATCTTCATACTCTTGTCGGTTCAGCACGCCAAGACCATAAATCAGCTTCAGACGCACGGATAAATCGCCCAGCGGTCCGTCTCCGTCCAGTAACGGTTCTACAGCATATTTTACCGCGTAGTCGTCTTTGCGAAACACCTGAAGCACCAGGATATTCACCGCCTCGGTTAACAGCTCGACGGCGGCAATCAGGAAGCTTCGTACGGTTTTGCCAGCATTCAGACGCTCAAGCACACGATTTTCAAAGGCCTGGGTTTGTTCCATTATTGCCTGCATATCTGACAATCTGTAATCAGGGCGCAGGATTACCTGCGCCGCATTCTGCATCATTTGGTTGCGTTGTATGCGTTAACCGCCTCCACAACCACGTCGCTGTTGGCGTCCAGACCGGAAATCTGCGCCAGCGCAGCCTGCGCGCCCTGGGTATCAATCAGCTGAGCCAGTTCCTGCGCCTGCGGGTCCTGCTCGCTGCGGTAGTGCATCGCGGCGGCAATTCCTTTCACCAGGTTGGCGTGCGGCAGACCGTATTCCAGCGTGCCCAGCAGCGGCTTAATCAGGCGGTCGCCCGCGCTCAGCTTACGCAGCGGCTGGCGGCCCACGCGCTCAACGTCATCTTTCAGATACGGGTTTTCAAAGCGACCGAGGATTTTCTGGATGTATGCTGCGTGTTTCTCAGCATCAAAACCGTAGCGTTTGATCAGCACCGCGCCGCTCTCTTCCATTGCCCCTTTTACCACCGCGCGGATCTTCTCATCGAGGATCGCATCACGAATGGTCTGATGACCGGCCAATTTTCCGAGGTACGCGGTTATAGCATGCCCGGTGTTCAGCGTGAAGAGTTTGCGTTCGACAAATGCCATCAGGTTATCGGTTAATTCCATTCCCGGAATAGTAGGCAAGTCGCCTTTAAACTGGGTTTTATCAACGATCCACTCGCTGAAGGTTTCCACGGTCACTTCCAGCGGGTCGTTGGTGGCAGATTCTGACGGCGGAACGATGCGGTCCACGGCGGAATCCACAAAACCGACGTGCGCTTCCACCCAGGCTTTGTCTTCATCTGCCACAGCGTTGAGAACGTGGCCTTTCAGCTGCGTGGTGCCGCGCACCATGTTTTCACAGGCGATGATGTTCAGCGGGGTGTCGATACCCTGCGCTTTACGTTTTGCCAGGCCTTTCGCGACCGCAGGGGCGATGCGCTCAAGCACAACCGGGCCCACGGCGGTGGTGACCAGATCGACGCTGGCGATAAGGTCAATAACGTTGTCGCCGATGCTGCTGACCGCGTTGACGCCAGATACTGTCTCAACCTGCTCGTTTTCGCCCACCACATGGACCTGATAGCTATGACGGGCATTCAGGGCATCCAGGACGACCTGATTCACATCGGCGAATGTCAGGGTAATGCCCGCGTCTGCCAGCAGTTTACCGATAAAACCACGACCGATATTACCTGCGCCAAAATGTAATGCTTTCATAGTGTTAACCTTCATCAATGTTTTTACCCGAGAGGGCTGGGGTGAGGAACGTTTTCCCCTCACCCTAGCCCTCTCCCCGGGGGGAGAGGGAGGAGTACCGTTATTTGTTAAGCAGAGCCAGAACTTCTTCAACGCTGGTGGTGTTCGCCAGACGCTCAATAACCGTTTCGTCATCCAGCGCGTTGGTCAGGCTGGTAATCACCTGAATGTGCTCGTTGTTGCGAGCGGCGATACCAATTACCAGACGGGCGATGTCATCTTCTTCTTCACCGAAGCGCACGCCCTGCGGGTACTGACAGAATACGACGCCGGTTTTCAGGACGCGATCTTTCGCTTCAACCGTACCGTGCGGCACCGCGATGGATTCGCCCAGATAGGTTGGCGTCAGTTTTTCGCGTTCCAGCATCGCGTCGACATATTCAGGCTGAACGTAGCCGCCTTTCACCAGCTGCTCACCGGCAAAGCGAATCGCGTCTTCTTTGGTGGCCGCGGTACGACCGAGGAAGATGTTTTCCGCACCCAGCTTAAACAGGTGGGCGTTGCTCTCGTCAAAACTGTCCTGCAGGCTGGAGCGCACTTTCACTTCGTTGTCTTCGTGACGCTGCGCGGCAACCAGACGTTCGGTCAGGCTGGTGTACAGGCCGCTGTCGAGGAAGTTGGTCAGCGAAATGTGCTGTGCCTGCGGTACCTGACGCATGGCACGTTCGGTCAGATCGCGGTGCGTAATCACCAGGTCAACATCCGGCGGCAGGCTGTTAATGGCGCTGTTGGTCACGGAGATGTTGGTCAGGCCTGCATCCTGCACTTTCTTACGCAGCACGCCTGCACCCATTGCGCTGGAACCCATACCGGCGTCGCAGGCAACGATGATTTTACGCACGTGGCTCAGGTCGTTAGAAACATCACCTGCTGCCAGTGGCGTTGCGCCTTTGGATTCGGCTTTCATGTCGTGCATACGACGGGTTGCGGCTTCGATGTCATCATCTTCTTTCACTTTGCTGGTTTTCAGCAGGATAGAAGAGACCACGAAGGAGACGGCCATTGCCGCAAAGATAGCTGCGAGGTTCGCGAAATAAGCGCCTTTTGGCGTCATCGCCAGTACCGCCAGGATAGAACCCGGAGAGGCCGGAGAAACCAGACCGCCGCCCAGCACGCTCAGCGTGAACACGCCGGTCATACCGCCGAGGATAACGGCCAGGATCAGACGTGGGTTCATCAGCACGTATGGGAAGTAAATTTCATGGATACCGCCCAGGAAGTGGATGATCGCCGCACCGCCAGCAGACTGTTTTGCGCTGCCACGGCCAAAGAAGATGTACGCCAGCAGTACGCCCATACCCGGACCCGGGTTGGCTTCAATCAGGAAGAAGATAGACTTGCCGAGATCGTGTGACTGCTGAATACCCAGCGGCGAGAAGATACCGTGGTTGATGGCGTTGTTAAGGAACAGGATTTTCGCCGGTTCAACGAAGATCGACGCCAGCGGCAGCATCTCATGCGCCACCATGAAGTTTACGCCTGCCGCCAGAACTTTAGACAGCACTTCAACCGCAGGGCCAATGCCGAGGAACGCCAGAATGGCGAGGATCATCCCGATGATGCCCGCAGAGAAGTTGTTCACCAGCATTTCGAAGCCGGATTTGATCTTACCATCAACCCAGACGTCGAATTTCTTAATCGCCCAGCCGCCCAGAGGACCGGCAATCATCGCACCGAGGAACATCGGCATATCCGCACCGACGATAACACCCATGGTTGTGATGGCACCCACGACGCCACCACGGTCACCGCCCACCAGACGACCCCCGGTGAAACCGATGAGCAGCGGCAGGAGATAGGTAATCATTGGGCCAACAAGTTTCGCCAGCGTTTCGTTAGGCAACCACCCTGTCGGAATGAACAATGCAGTGATGATACCCCACGCGATAAACGCGCCGATATTTGGCATCACCATGTTGCTGAGGAAACGACCAAAGCTTTGAACTTTGATCTTGAAATCGGATGACATAAAACACCCCTTCTTCTGTTTACGCTTAGGCTTATGGCCCGAGGTTTATTGTTAATGAGGCGGCAGAGGTAGCCGGGCCCTGTTCTGATGCTGTGAAATCTGGCACTGAATCGTTCAACTGTCCAGACAGGGAAAATTTATGTGATGCGTGTCACGTAAAGGCAGGGGGTAGGGATGTCAATGAAGTGATCTCAATCACAAAATAAGTGGGCAAAAAAAATACGATGGCGAGAAAAAAAGCAAAATCCACCCCTTTGTGTGATTACCGTCACGTTTTGTTATGGCGTGTTTGTTTCTGGATTGTGACTGATTTCACAAAATATTTTTATGCAGATTTCTCCGGCTGTGATCGGCGGCAAACTCTGCTTCGCGTTTCAGCGCCAGGATGATATGGCACGACACGATAAGCTAAAAAACCACTTTTGATATGTGGTATGGCGAAAAGTTAAAAGGTGGATTACGCTCATATTGTAAGGTTAAGTCTATTATTATTCAGGATATATTTTGACACGCTTATAAACTTGCATGGAGATATTATAAAAACTCATACTCCCCGGCTCGGAAATAGTAAGCACATCCCCGTGTTTATAAAAAAATTAATTAGGTTGCGTCCCGTTTTATTAATTTAATGAGTTGACGTTGTTTAAGTGAGGAGAATATGTTTCTCAACTATTTTGCGCTGGGCGTATTGATTTTTGTATTTCTGGTTCTCTTTTACGGAATCATCGCCATCCATGATATTCCGGTAATGCTGCCAACTTACTGATTTAGTGTATG
>OKES01000380.1_pt1 | contig 9512 bp, 6 predicted proteins | sample 1611001 | NCBI WGS metagenome assembly OKES01 (sample SAMN04436703, study PRJEB24849) | human gut metagenome | biome: human gut; feature: NICU; material: stool | host: Homo sapiens | place: USA: Saint Louis, MO | collected 2010-08-11
AGCGCTCAGCGACCCGATGATCTTCCGGGCTGATCTGCGCTAAAGAGGCCTGAGTAGCCCCCGCCATTACGGCCAGCTCCGCGCAGGCGACGCCGGTACCGCGGTCGTTATGCGGATGCACGCTGATGCAGACATCGCGGCGGCGGCTGAAATGGCGACAGAAGTACTCGATCTGGTCGGCATAGACGTTCGGCGTGCTCACTTCGACGGTGGCGGGTAAGTTGATCACCATCGGGCGTTCGTCGCAAGGCTGCCAGATCTCCGCCACGGCTTCACAAATCTCCAGCGCAAATTCCGGCTCGGTAAAGCAGAAGGTTTCCGGAGAGTATTCGTACTGCCAGCGGGTTTCAGGGTTCTCTTCACAAAGCTGGCGGATAAGCCGCGTGGCGCGGGTGGCCAGCTCAACGATTTGCGCTTTCTCCATGCCGAATACTAGGCGGCGGAACAGCGGAGCGGTGGCGTTATACAGATGCACGGTCGCCTGCTTCGCGCCGCGCAGGGATTCAAAAGTGCGATGGATGAGATCTTCCCGTGCCTGAGTGAGCACCTGAATCGTCACGTCATCCGGGATGCGGTTCTCTTCAATCAGCTGGCGAACAAAGTTGAAATCCGTCTGCGAGGCGGAAGGAAAGGCAACTTCAATCTCTTTAAACCCGCAGCTTAACAGCAGATCCCAGAACTGCAGCTTGCGCGTGCTGTCCATCGGTTCGGCCAGAGCCTGGTTGCCGTCGCGCAGGTCGGTCGAGAGCCAGCGCGGCGCGCGGGTGATGCGTTGTTCCGGCCAGCGACGGTCGGGCAGGGAAAGGGTGGGAAAGGGTTGGTACTTGTCGGCGGGTGTGTTCAGCATGATGCGCTCCTGTTGTCTTTTCACTATCGTGAATCGATTTCAGGCGCGCTGCTTTATCGGCACTGACAATGGCTGTCGCGTTCTGGACACGGTGGCAATGGTTGCCCGGTGGCGCTGCGCTTACCGGGCCTACGGAAGTGTCAGTTATCGTAGGTCGGGTAAGGCGTAGCCGCCACCCGGCAACCCGCGCACAAACTAGTGCGCGCCGCCACCGCCACCACCGGCACCAAACGGCGGTCTGGCAAACCACACCAGCCCCAGCAGGACGATAAAGATCCCTGCCGATATCCAGAAAATCTCGTTGGCCGAGATAATCAGCCCCTGGTTGGTGATCTGCTGGGCAATCCAGCCGGACGCCTGCTGCTCCGTCATCCCCATTCCCTGCAGCTGACTGTACATCTGCTGTGCGTTAGGGTTGAACGGGTTCACCGCTTCGGTCAGCTGCGCGTGGTGCATTGATTCGCGGTTCGTCCACAGGGTGGTGGTGATCGACGTCCCGATGGAGCCCGCCAGCGTACGGGTGAAGTTCGACAGGCTCGACGCGGCCGCCAGACGCTCGGGCGGCAGGCCAGAGAGCGTGATGGTGGTCAGCGGCATAAAGAAGCACGCCACCGCAAAGCCCTGAATGAACTGCGGCCACGCCGAGGCGCCAAAGTCCATTCCCGGCTCAAAGGTATACGCACGCCAGTAGAAGCACACCGCGTACATGATGAAGCTGAACGTCACCAGCCGACGCATGTCGAGCTTATGGGCGAAGCGGCCAATAATCGGCGACAGCAGGACCGGGATCACCCCGACAGGTGCCGACGCCAGACCCGCCCAGGTGGCGGTATAGCCATACACCTCCTGCAACAGCTGCGGCAGCAGAACAATCGCGCCGAAGTAGAGCATATAGGCGAGGCTGATACACAGGCAGCCGATGGTGAAGTTTCGCGACTTAAAGAGCGAGAGATCGACGATCGGGTTGTCGTCCGTCAGCTCCCAGACAATCAGGAAGCTTATCGACACCACCGCGACAATGGTCAGGATGATGATCTCCTGCGAGTTGAACCAGTCGAGCTCTTTACCGCGGTCGAGCATGATCTGCAGACTGCCGATACCCAGGATCAGCAGCGCCAGCCCGATGCTGTCGATACGGCGCTGTTCGGTGCGCGTCTCTCGTCCCCGCAGCGACTGCAGCGTCATCAATACCACGACGGCGCCAATCGGTACGTTGATGAAGAAGATCCAGCCCCAGTGGTAGTTATCGCTGATGTACCCGCCCAAAATCGGTCCGCAGATAGGCGCGACGATAACGGTCATCGACCAGAGCGCCAGCGCGACGGAACGTTTTGCGGGAGGGTAGTTGCTCAGCAGCAAACTCTGGGAAAGCGGGATCAGCGGCCCCGCGACAATCCCCTGAATGACGCGGAAGAAAATCAGCATCGTCAGGCTACTGGACATGCCGCACGCCCACGAGGCCAGAACAAACGCCACCGTGGACCAGAGGAACAGCTTCACCTCACCGACGCGCTTTGCCAGCCAGCCGGTGATCGGAATGGAGATGGCGTTTGCCACCCCAAACGAGGTAATGACCCAGGTCCCCTGGCTCAGCGACGAGCCAAGGTTACCGGCGATGGTCGGGATCGCCACGTTTGCGATGGTGGAGTCAAGCACCTGCATGAATGTCGCCAGCGACAGCGCGATGGTCATAATGACCAGCTGCGCGCCTTCCAGCGGTTTTTGCGGCTTTTGCTGTTGCATAACGCTCACCTTCGGATTAACCGGCGTTTGCCTTCACGATGTCATCGATCAGCTTGTTGACCGGATCGAGGCTAATTTCACGGGCGTTACTTTCATAAACCGGGCTGCTACGCACCTGGCTTGCAAGGATCTGACCGTCGCGGTTGGCGGTGTCAACCGTCACCAGCGTGGAGAGGCCGATACGCAGCGGGTGATCCGCCAGCTGTTTGGCATCCAGTTCGATACGCACGGGCAGACGCTGTACGACTTTGATCCAGTTACCGGTGGCGTTCTGCGCAGGCAGCAGGGAGAAGGCGCTGCCGGTCCCCATATCCAGACCCACCACTTTGCCGGTGTACTTCACGTCATCGCCATAGATGTCGCTGACAACCGTTGCGGTCTGGCCGATACGCATATGCGCAAGCTGCGTCTCTTTAAAGTTGGCATCGACCCACAGGTTGTCCGCCGGCACAACCGCCATGAGCGGCGTGGTTGGGCTGATCTGCGCCCCTGGCTGGACGGAACGACGGGAGACATAGCCGGTCATTGGGCTGACGATTTTAGTACGCTGCAGGGCAAGCCACGCGTTGCGGACTTCGGTCGCCGCCTGCTGAACGGCAGGCTGGTTTTCCAGGCTGGTGCCCAACACCATCGCCTGGTTGGCGTTGTACTGTTGAATGGCCACGTCCAGCTGTGCCTGAGCGCTGGCGACGGCGTCGCGGGCGTGCTGCAGCTCTTCACGGCCAATCAGGTTGGCGGTGCCGAGCGGCACGCGGCGGTTCAGATCGCTCTGTGCCTGCGCGAGTGCGGTTTTCTGCACGTCGATGTTGGCCTGCAGCTGTTTGCTGTTGATCATCAGCTGGCGGGTCTGACGAACGCTGGAGGCCAGCGCGGTCTGCGCTTTTTCAAACGCCTGCTGGGCGTCGGTTGGATCGAGCGTCACCAGCACATCGCCTTTTTGCACAAAGTCGGTATTGTCAGCCCAGACTTTCGTCACGCTGCCCGACACCTGCGCCATAATTTGTACCTGGTTCCCTGCCACGTACGCGTCGTCAGTCTCTTCAGCATGACGCAGTACTAAAAACCAATAGATCCCATATGCCACGGCAATAATGATAAAGAGCAAGGTCAACAGAAGAAGGGCGCTCTTACGTTTGCCTTTCTTGTTGGCCGGTTGCTGCGGGGTAGTGCTCTCCGCATTTGCGCTCATTGTTGTTCTCCACGATCTTCTTATTTTCACATCGGCTGAGCCGACCTGTTGTCAGAAAGGCCAGCAGTGTGACGTGCTGGCCTGTCGGTTTTCTTATAAATCTGGATTGTTGAGCGTGTCGTCGCGTTAGCGCAGCGCCTCAAGAACGGCGCCTTCTTCATCCATCTGGTCCAGACGGGTGAGCAGCTTGCGAGTGATGTGCTCAAGCTGGTCGCGCTCGGCGGTGCTGAGAGCGGACCAGAGTTTGTGCAGGCAATTGTGCTGAGGTGGCAGCACCTCGCGCAGGAATTCGTGACCTTTATCGGTCAGTTGCAGATGCAGGCAGCGGCGATCGTTATCGCTTTCACGGCGCTCAATCCAGCCGCGCTTTTCCAGCTCATCGGCAATTCGGGTGGCGTTGGTGCGGGAGGAGCCCAGCGCGCAGCTCAGCTCAGAAGGCTGAATGCTGTGGTTTTCCTGAGACTCCAGCGTGATCAACGCCATAAACAATGTCTCGTTAATCCCTTGAGCTTTCAGCATTTTATTGCGGTTTTCCAGTAGCTTACCCTGCATGTGCATGCACAGGCGAGTCAGCAGGATTTCCTGATAGGGGAAGTCCTCATGGCGACTGGCGCGGAATTTAAGCATTTGTTCAATGGGCGTAAACGAACTATCCATTTGGGCATAACCTCATTAATTACAGCCGATATAGTAACGATGGTGACAAATAATGTAAATGAATTATTTGTGCGGTTATATCCGCCAAATTAATGTCACCATCAGAAAGCGCCGGGTAAGTCCGTGACCCGGTGAGCACAGAAAGCGTAGGGGATGAACCCGCTGAAGAGAGGATGTGAGGACGGGGGTCTGAACTATTCATGCCGATTGTAAATATGTCACCCACATTAAAATTTCTGGGATAAATGATTACGTTTACATTAACAGAGTGAGGGGCCCCTTTACACCCTAAGAGGCCCAAAGCAATGTAAAACTTAGTGAATTGCCTCCTGGCGATGGTAGCCGCGCCACCATACAAGCAGGTTAATCGTGGCGACGATGGCGCCAATTGCACATACCCCTGACCAGCCAGCATGCTGCCACGCCGAGGCGGAAATGAGCGAGCCCGCCGCGCCGCCAATAAAGTAGCTGGTCATGTACCCGGCCGTCAGGCGGTTACGCGCCTCTGGCTTCACGCGATAGATGACGGTCTGATTGGTAATGTGAACGCCCTGCACGGTGAGATCGAGTACCAGGATACCGACGATCAGCGCCAGCACCGAGACGTGCCCATACCAGATTGCCGCCCAGGAGAGCAGAAGTAACACCAGCCCCGCGGAGGTGGTCAGGTGGGATTTGCCCTTGTCGGCCAGCCCGCCTGCGGGACGCGCGCCCAGTGCGCCTGCGGCACCGGCCAGGCCGAACAGGCCAATCACCCCTTCGGAATAATTAAACGGCGGCGCGGCCAGCAGAAACGCCATCGACGTCCAGAGAATGCTGAAGTTGGCGAAGGTGAAGCAGCCCAGCAGGGCGCGGGTGCGCAGAAGTTTATCCTGGGTGAACAGGCTGAAAACGGAGGCCAGCAGCTGCGGGTAATTCAGGTGATTTTCCTGCTTCACTTTTGGCAGCCCACGCCACAGCGCCAGCGCCATGACGACCATCAATACGCTCGCCACCCAGTATACGGTGCGCCAGCCGCCGAGGCTTGCCAGCAGCCCGGCGACGGTACGCGCCAGCAAAATCCCCAGCAGCAGGCCGCTCATGATGGTGCCCACCACCTTGCCACGTTTTTCCGGTGAGGCGAGGGTCGCGGCGAGCGGCACCAGGATTTGCGCCACCACGGAGAACAGCCCCGTCAGCGCGGTACCGATAATCATCATCGTCAGCGACTGGCTGCTGGCGGTGATCAGCATCCCGCCGGCGGCCAGAAGCGTCATGGAGACGATCAGCATCCGGCGTTCAAACATATCGCCGAGCGGCACCAGGAACAGCAGCCCGGCGGCATAGCCGAGCTGGGCGGCGGTGACGATAAAGCCTGCGGAACTGGCGGAGAGATTGAACGCGCGGGCGATGGTGTCGAGAAGAGGCTGCGCGTAATAGTTGCTGGCGACCGCCAGACCCGTTGCCACGGACATTAAAAGGATGAGTGCGGGGCTAAGCCCTTGAGTGGTTTTTGTCATTAGTTTCAGGAATCGTTAGTGAAGTGATTATTTTTCCGGAAACCATAATAGCCAATGATTGTGAATGTGGGGGGATTGTTACGTGCTGGATTGTGCGGTTTAGGTTGGGTGCGGTCTGATCCCCTCACCCCGGTCCTCTCCCAGTGTGTACGATCCGGGGAGAGGGTTAGGGTGAGGGAAAAGGTTTTACTTCTGCGCCGCCAGCGCCGCTTTCACCCAGCCGTCAAACTGCTGCTGGTGGGCCTTGATCCAGCCGTCGACGTGGCCTTTAACATCCGCCTCAGACGATTTGCCCGCGTGCATCATCGCGTTCTGGGCGTTGATGTCCGCCAGCGGCAGCTTCATCACCGAGAACAGCTTCGCCGCGGCCGGGTTTTTCTCCGCCCAGGCTTTGTTCGCCACGATATGCATGGTGCTCACCGGGAAGCCGTAGTTCATGCCGTTCGGCAGTTTGGTGTCGATATCTTTCTGCTCGCCCGGCAGGGAGGAGAACGGCACCTGCAGCCACACCACGTCTTTACCCGGCTTCAGCACGTCGCTCACCCAGTACGGCGTCCAGGTGTAGTAGATCACCGGTTTACCCTCTTTGAAGCGGGCAATGGTGTCGGCCATCATCGCTGAATAGTTGCCGTGGCTCACGTCGACCGTTTTCGCCAGATCGAACGCCTTGTTCTGGTGGTTAATCACCGCTTCGCAGCCCCAGCCCGGCGAGCAGCCCATCATGTCGGCCTTGCCGTCACCGTTGGTGTCAAACAGTTTGGCGATCTTCGGATCCTTCAGCTGTTCGATGTTGGTGATGTGGTACTGGTCGGCGGTTTTCTTGTCGATCAGGTACCCCTGCGCCGCGCCGGTGACAAAGGTGCCTTCACGGTAGAATTTCTTATCGCCACCGGCGGCGGCATACATATCGTCATGCAGCGGCTGCCAGTTTACGGCGGTAAAGGTGGCGTCACCGGAGGCAATCGAGGTGTAGCCCACGTTGTAATCCACTTCGCTCGGCGTGTTAACCGTATAGCCCAGTTTTTCCAGCGCGCGGCTGACCAGCAGGGTCTGGAAGCTCTCTTCCGAAATAGTGCTCTGCACCGGCTGCACGGTAATGCCTTTGCCCGGCAGGTCAGCCGCGAACGTGCTGGTGGAGACAAGGGTGGCAAACGCTGTGGCAAAAAGTACGCTCTGTCGCATCGTTGTTCCTTATTTTCTAAAGGGGCGGGTGAGTAACCCAACAGGGCCGGTGGAATACCAGCGACGGTTGCCGCGACTGCGTGAATCGCGACCGACGGCCTGGGTCAGGCGGTCAAGAATAATGGCGAGGATCACAATCCCGACGCCGCCGACGGTAGCCAGCCCCATGTCGAGACGGCCAATGCCGCGCAGCACCATCTGACCGAGACCGCCAACGGCGATCATCGAGGCAATCACCACCATCGAAAGGGCCAGCATCAGCGTCTGGTTTACGCCCGCCATGATGGTCGGCATCGCCAGCGGGAGCTGAACCTTAAACAGCATCTGGCGCGGGCTGGCACCGAACGAGCGTGACGCTTCGATCAGGTCCGCAGGCACCTGATTGATACCGAGAATGGTCAGACGAATAATCGGCGGCAGGGCAAAGATAATGGTGACCACCACGCCCGGCACGTTGCCGATGCCGAACAGCATGACAATCGGCACCAGATAGACGAACGCCGGGGTGGTCTGCATTGCATCCAGCAGCGGGCGAATAATCTTCGCGGCCCGCGGGCTGCGCGCCAGCCAGATCCCCATCGGCAGGCCGATGACGATGCAGAAGAGCAGGGCGGTCAGCACCAGCGCCAGGGTGATCATCGCCTGCGACCAGGCCCCAATCGCGCCGATGGCAATCAGCGAAATCAGCGTGGCGACACCCATCCCGGCGCTGCCAAACTGCCAGGCGATCAGGGAGAACAGGATAATCGCCACCGGGGCCGGCATGCCCAGCATCAGCTGCTGGAAGCCGTTCAGGATGTAATCCACCGGGATGCGGATCCCCTGGAAAACCGGGCGGAAGAGCGTCACCACCCAGTCGATCCCCTCCGTGACCCAGCTCTCCAGCGGGCTCAGCGTCTTGTGGAACGGATCCATAATATTGAAGTGCTCTGGCGCAGGCGCGGGGGCGCTGTTCAGCCAGTCCGCCGCACCGCCACCGTCGGCGGGTGCTGGCGTGGAACCCCACGCGTCGGCGGATTGCGCAGCGCTGTCCGCCGCTTCAGTGGTGCCCCACGGGTTAGTTTGATCAGCCATTATTTGCCCCCTCGCGATCTAAAGCCTGCAGCAGCATCCGTTTGGAGATGATGCCGACGTACTGTTGTTCCTCACCCACGACCGGTACGGCGCAAGGCGCCTGCCCCACGTGAGAGAGCAACTCGCTGAGCGGCGTTTCGGCGTCCACGGCAAGCGGAGCGTCAATTAACGCCGCATCGATGCCCTGGTTTTCGCTGAGCGCGGTTTTCAGAGAATCGATGGAGACAACGCCAACAAATTTATTGCCGCGTTCAACCAGATAACCATATTCACGGTCTTCGTCCTGCAGGAGCTTCAGCGCGGAGCGCGGGCCGAAGCCAGGCGTTTTACGGATAATGCCGTTTGGCGTTCGACGGGCAATATCTTTGGCGCTAAAGACCTGGCTAATATCCACGCCGCGGAAGAAGGTGCGCACATAATCATTTGCCGGATTATTGAGAATTTCATCCGGCGTGCCGACCTGTACCACTTCACCATTTTGCATAATGGCAATACGGTCGCCAATACGCATGGCTTCATCCAAATCGTGGGAAATAAAGACAATGGTCCGCTGATGTTTCGCCTGTAATTTTACCAGCTCATCCTGCATCTCGGTGCGAATTAACGGATCGAGGGCAGAGAAGGCTTCGTCCATTAATAAAATGTCTGGATTAATGGCTAATGCGCGGGCTAATCCCACGCGCTGACGCATGCCGCCGGAAAGTTCATCCGGGTACGCATGCGCATAATTTTCCAGCCCAACCTGACGCAGGGCATCAAGGGCTTTTTCCTGACGTTCCTGCGCGGGTGTACCGGCTAATTCCATGCCGAAAGCGGTATTATCCAGGACCGTCATATGTGGCATCAGCGCGAATGACTGGAATACCATCGCAATCTTCTTTCTGCGCACCTCGCGAAGCTCGGCGTCTGATATTCTGGCGATATCCACGCCGTCAATCAGCACCTGTCCGCGGGTGGGTTCAATCAGGCGATTGAGAAGGCGAACCATAGTGGATTTACCCGAACCGGATAATCCCATGATGACAAAAATCTCGCCTTCTTCAATGGCCAGACTGGCGTCTTTAACGCCAAGCGATAGCCCGGTTTTTTCCAGAATTTGCTCTTTCGAAAGGCCTTTCTCAATATATTTGAATGCGCGCTGAGGATGCTCGCCAAATACTTTATAAAGATTTTTCACTTCTAATTTAATTGCCATGCAATAGAGAGTGTCCTGTTATTTGTTTATGTCGATATGATTACCATGGTAAATTGTTAACGGGCATAACCCTAACATACTGAGAATCTGAGACAACCCTGCGTTTGCTTATGGTGGGGATTTTCA
>OKES01000382.1_pt1 | contig 9422 bp, 8 predicted proteins | sample 1611001 | NCBI WGS metagenome assembly OKES01 (sample SAMN04436703, study PRJEB24849) | human gut metagenome | biome: human gut; feature: NICU; material: stool | host: Homo sapiens | place: USA: Saint Louis, MO | collected 2010-08-11
AAAATCAATTACATCTCTCTCTACGAAAACCGTAAACATGCTTGATTATGTCCATCTCCAGCACCGTTCCGATCGGCGTCACCTGCTTTTTCTGGTGCTGCTGCTCATTGTCGCCGCAGGCGTTAGCCTCTGCGCCGGTGACCGGTGGATAGGGCCCGAAAGCTGGTGGGGACCTGACGGACAGCTCTTCGTCTGGCAAATTCGTCTGCCGCGTACCGTCGCGGTGATGCTGGTGGGGGCCGCGCTGGCGCTGTGCGGCACCATTATGCAGGCGTTGTTTGAGAATCCTCTGGCGGCGCCCGGGCTGCTCGGCGTGTCTAACGGTGCGGGCGTGGGGCTGATTGCAGCGGTGATGCTGGGCGGAGGAGAACTCTCCGGCTGGAGCATTAGCCTGAGCGCGATCCTTGGCGCATTACTGATAACGCTCATCCTTCTTCGTTTTGCCAGACGGCACTTATCGACCAGCCGTCTGCTGCTTGCCGGCGTGGCGCTGGGGATCATCTGTAGCGCGCTGATGACCTGGGCGGTCTACTTCTCGACCTCTTTTGACCTTCGGCAGCTCATGTACTGGATGATGGGCGGCTTTGGCGGCGTCGACTGGCAGCAGGGCTGGCTGATGGCGCTGCTGGTGCCGGTCATCGTGTGGGCTGCCCTGCAGGCGCAGCCGTTGAATATGCTCGCGCTGGGTGAAACCTCAGCCCGCCAGCTGGGCATGCCGATTGGGTTCTGGCGTAATGTGCTGGTCATCGCCATTGGCTGGCTGGTCGGCGTCAGCGTGGCTCTGGCGGGCGCGATTGGCTTTATCGGTCTGGTGATTCCGCATATGCTCCGACTGTGCGGAATCACGGACCATCGAACCTTGCTTCCGGCCTCGGCGGTTGCCGGGGCCGTCACGCTGCTGGTGGCCGACATCATCGCCAGGCTTGCCCTGACGGCCGCAGAGCTGCCCATTGGCGTGGTGACCGCCACGCTGGGCGCGCCGGTCTTTATCTGGCTACTATTAAAAGCTGGACGTTAAATCGACAACCTGAGGAAATGCTATGCAGTCAGATATCCTGAATACTGAAGTGACCACCATTGATGGCGATAAAACCACGCTGGAAGGCTACAAAGGCAATGTGTTGCTGATCGTCAACGTGGCATCCAAATGCGGCCTGACGCCGCAGTACGAGCAGCTGGAAAACATTCAGAAGGCCTGGGAGAAAGATGGTTTTACCGTGCTGGGCTTCCCCTGCAACCAATTCCTGGGGCAGGAGCCGGGCAGCGAAGAGGAGATTAAAACCTTCTGCAGCACTACCTACGGCGTAACGTTCCTGCTGTTCAGCAAAATCGATGTCAACGGTGAAGACCGCCACCCGCTGTATGCGAAGCTGATCGCTGCCGCACCCAAAGCCGTCGCGCCGGAAGGCAGCGGTTTTTATGAACGCATGGCCAGCAAAGGCCGCGCGCCGCTTTATCCGGACGATATTCTGTGGAACTTTGAAAAATTCCTGATAGGTCGCGACGGCCAGGTCGTACAGCGTTTTTCACCGGATATGACCCCTGAAGATCCGATCGTCATGGAATCGATCAAGCTGGCGCTGGCGAAATAATGTCGCTGCTGATGCAGCTCACGGACGTTGCCGAGAAGGGACGTCTGGAGCCGATAACCGGCGCCGTCAATGCGGGAGAAATCCTGCATCTTGTCGGGCCAAACGGCGCAGGAAAGAGCACGCTGCTGGCACGGATGGCAGGCATGACTGCCGGAGAAGGGCAGATAATGTTGCTGGAGCATACGCTGGCCGAGTGGTCGCCGGTCTCGCTGGCGCATCGGCGCAGCTATCTCGTGCAGCAGCAGGTGCCCCCCTTTGCGATGCCGGTCTGGCACTATCTGATGCTGCATTTGCACGACAAACATTCTACGGCACTGCTGACGGACGTGGCCGCGGCGCTGGGGCTGGAGGATAAACTCTCCCGGCATGTCAGCCAGCTATCCGGCGGCGAATGGCAGCGGGTGCGTCTGGCGGCTGTCATTGTTCAGATCCACCCGGCCGGTAATCCTCATGGGCGGATGCTGCTTCTCGATGAACCGATGAACGGTCTGGATGTGGCGCAGCAGGCGGCCCTGGATACCCTGCTAAGTGCGCTCAGTAGAAAAGGCATCGCCGTGGTGATGAGCAGTCATGACCTCAACCACACCTTGCGTCATGCCCACCGGGTGTGGCTGCTGTCGCAGGGGAAGATGATCGCCAGCGGTACGCGGGATCAGGTTCTTACGCCGCCCAATCTTGCCCGCGCGTACAACATGTCGTTCCGCAGGCTGGATATTGAGGGCCATAAGATGCTGATTTCGACCGGGCAGGAGTAAGCGTTTCTTGCCTGTGAGCACAATTGCACGCTAAATTACGAAAAGAACAAAAAAAGCAGAGGATTCGTCTGAAAATGCGATTCTGGTTTCTCCTGATGGCCGCACTTTTTCTTGCGGGATGCAGTAGCCATCGTGCACCGCCGCCTAACCCACGGCTTTCAGATTCGATCACCGTCATTGCCAGCCTCAACGATCAGCTGAGCAACTGGCGCGGCACGCCTTATCGCTACGGCGGTATGAGCCGTGGCGGTGTAGATTGCTCCGGCTTCGTTCTGATGACGTTTCGCGACAAGTTTGATTTACAGCTGCCGCGTGAAACGCGTAAACAGGCAGAAATCGGCACGGAAATTGATAAAGACGACCTCCTGCCCGGGGACCTGGTTTTCTTCAAAACCGGATCGGGGGAAAGCGGACTTCATGTGGGCATTTATGATACTGACAACCAGTTCATTCACGCCTCGACGAGCCGCGGCGTGATGCGCTCTTCACTTGATAATGTTTACTGGCGTAAAAATTTCTGGCAGGCACGACGTATATAATCTTCGTCGTATACCTCTCTTATGACGGCATGGTAGCGAATAAACATGCCGTTTTTTCTCAAATAAGATGATTAAAGTTAAATTTACCTAAAATTAGCGAATCCCTCATGTATCTGTTTTATCTAAAACTGGCTATTATTTTGCAACCAGGATAAGATTATTTTAGATTCAGGGAAAAATCTGAAAATTAATACGGAACTAATGAAATTAATCTTATTAAAATCAAGACAGTGGAATTGTGTCGGCAATTGCTCCAGGATGTCCTCTCTCATCTTTAATGCGGGGCGAGTGCAATGATAATTACGCTAGATAATGCTTACCAGTCTGAACTGCTGCTTTTGCCTGCCCGTAATAGCGCAGGGGAGCTTAAAGGTTTAGAAATTCTGGTTAACTTTACTGGCGTCGACAGCGATGTGCGGATCCCCACTGAGCTTGTTATCCCACGACTTTCAGCGGCTGAAGAGTTAGCGCTGTTTAACGAAAAACTGCAATTGCTTGATACCTGCAAACTTTTTTTTATTCATCATCAGTTAATTGCATGGATCAATATTACACCTGCAATAGTTGAATTTTTATTAAGTAATGGAAACGCTGTTTCAATTCTTGAGCGTTATCCGTTTCTTGAGTTTACTGTTAATGAGAATTATCTAGGTTTAAATAACGGAAAGGATGATCTGCAACTGGCGAGAATGGCGATCCATTTCCCGCTGGTCCTCGCAAACTTTGGTGCAGGCGCGGCATCGCTCAAAGCTGTCTATGATGGATTATTTAAACGGGTTATTCTCGATAAAGGCTTCATTCAGCAGCGTGCTTCAGAGCTCTCTTTTGAGCCATTTATGCGCGCCATCCTCTGGCAAATCACGCCGCACTGCCAGTCTGTGATTGTCTCGGGCATTGACGACCACGGTCTGTTGCAGCGCGTGTTGTCCTTTAATTTTGGCGCCATGCAGGGAACACTCTGGCCCGCCGTCTCGGCGGAACACGTCACTACGCTGGTTCAGCAGCGATAACCCTTGCTTTCGCCCGTGTTTAAGTCCGGGTAAACCCTCTACACTAAAAGCAGGAGGACTTATGACCCTGTCTTTTACTGCTCACTGGCATGACGAGTTGCCGGGATTTTATACCGCACTCAAACCCACACCGTTACAAAATTCACGCCTTATCTGGCATAACGATCGGCTGGCAGAAGAGCTGGCCATTCCGCCTGAGCTGTTTCAGCGTTCAGGAAGCGCTGGCGTCTGGGGAGGCGAAACGCTTCTCGCCGGTATGCAACCCCTTGCTCAGGTCTATAGCGGGCATCAGTTTGGCGTCTGGGCTGGGCAACTGGGCGACGGCAGGGGGATCCTGCTCGGTGAACAACAGCTTCCCAACGGGGAGACGGTTGACTGGCACCTGAAAGGTGCGGGCCTGACGCCCTATTCGCGGATGGGCGACGGGCGTGCGGTTCTGCGTTCAACGATTCGCGAATGCCTGGGCTCCGAAGCGATGCATGCCCTCGGTATCCCCACCACCCGTGCGCTGTCGATCGTGACCAGCGACACGCCGGTTGCGCGCGAAACCGTGGAAAAGGGCGCAATGCTGATGCGCATTGCGCAAAGCCATCTGCGCTTCGGTCATTTTGAGCACTTTTACTATCGCCGCGAGCCGGACAAGGTGCGCCAGCTGGCTGACTTTGCCATTCGTCACCACTGGGCGCAGTTGCAGGACGACGCGGATAAATACGTTCTCTGGTTCAGGGACGTGGTGGCCCGTACCGCAGCCCTGATTGCCCGCTGGCAAACGGTAGGTTTTGCCCATGGCGTCATGAATACGGACAACATGTCGCTTCTCGGGTTGACCTTTGACTACGGCCCGTTTGGTTTCCTGGATGATTATCAGCCAGGGTACATCTGTAACCACTCCGACTATCAGGGGCGCTACAGTTTTGACAATCAGCCCGCGGTGGGCCTGTGGAACCTGCAGCGGCTTGCGCAAACCCTGTCGCCGTTCATCGATGTTGACGCCCTGAATGATGCGCTCGACAGCTATCAGGCGATCTTACTGCGAGAGTATGGCTCGCTGATGCGCAACAAGCTGGGGCTAGTCACGCAGGAGAAGGGCGATAACGACATCCTCAATGGCCTGTTTGCCCTGATGGCGCGCGAGGGCAGTGATTACACGCGCACCTTCCGGATGCTGGGCCAGACGGAGCAGCACAGTGCCGCCTCGCCGCTGCGCGATGAGTTTATTGACAGACAGGTGTTTGACGACTGGTTTGCATCGTACCGCGCGCGGCTGCAGCAGGAGCAGGTGGATGATGCGACCCGCCAGGCGCAGATGAACGCTACGAACCCGGCGATGGTGTTGCGCAACTGGCTGGCGCAGCGGGCGATTGAGCAGGCCGAGCAGGGCGAGTACGACGAGTTACACCGTCTGCACGTGGCGTTGCGCACGCCGTTTGCCGACCGGGATGATGATTACGTCAGCCGCCCGCCTGAGTGGGGCAAGCGGCTGGAGGTCAGTTGCTCAAGCTAGTGTCTGGCCGGAGTCGGCGTCGTCAGAATCCGGACCGGTCAGGGGGCGAGAAACACCTGCGGCACGGGGTGAGCCGGATGCCTGCCGACGTGAACCTGTGCGCCGTACCAGCGCGCCAGCGCGTCGGCCTGCAACACGGTTTCCGGCTCTCCCTGGGACACGATCCTGCCGCTGTGCAGGAGCAGGATGCGATCCGCCCACAGCGCTGCCAGGTTGAGGTCGTGCAGCACCGCGCACACGTGCAGATGTCCCCGGTTGGTGAGGGATTTCAGCAGGCGCAGCAGATGCTGCTGGTGATAGAGATCCAGCGCGGACGTCGGTTCATCAAGAAACAGCCAGCCGCGCGGCGCACCGTCGCACCAGAGCTGAGCCAGCGCGCGGGCGAGCTGAACGCGCTGCTGCTCGCCGCCGGAGAGCGCGGCAAACTGCCTGCCCGCCAGCGGTAAACAACCGGTGATGGCCATCACCTCCTCGATCACCGACGCTTCTGGCGTGCGGGTCCAGGGCGCACGCCCCATACCGACCACCGCCTCAACCGGCCAGTCAAATCCGAGCTGCGTGCTCTGGCGCATCACCGCCCGGTAGCGGGAGAGCCTTTCCGGTTGCCAGGCCGCAAGCGGTGTGCCCGCCAGGCTGCACCGTCCCCCAGCAGGTTTAAGATAGCCGGTAAGCAGCCGCAACAGCGTCGATTTCCCGGCACCGTTGGGGCCAATCAACGCCACCAGCTCGCCCTGAGATAAGGTCAGCGACACGTCGTTAATCAGCGTGCGTTGCCCGGCGCGAAAAACAAGGTTTTCTGCACAATAGCGTTCAGCCATGCGCACCTCCACGACGAAAGATCAGCCACAGGAACCACGGCGCGCCGAGAAGGCTGGTCAATAAGCCAACCGGCATTTCCGCCGGAGCGACCACGCTGCGCGCCAGCGTGTCGGCCATCAGCAGGAGCAGCGCACCGGCCAGCACCGAGCCGGGGAGCGTGGCCCGATGGTCGGCTCCCAGCCACATGCGCACCAGGTGCGGCACCACCAGGCCAACAAAACCGATCACGCCGCTGATCGCAACGGCGGCAGCCACCAGCAGGGCGCTGCACAGCAGCAGGATCCGCTGCACGGCGGCCACCTCCACGCCGAGATAGTGCGCCTCTTCGTCGCCCAGCTGCAGCAGGTTGAGGGGCCCTGCCAGACGCCAGATAACCAGCACGGTGGGGATCATCAGCGACGCGACGGCCAGCAGCGTCGACCACTGCGCCTGGCCGAGGCTGCCCATTCCCCAGAGTGAAAGCTGGCGAAGCTGGGCATCATTGCTGAGCCATGACAGCACGCCGACGGCCGCACCGCACAGGGCGTTGATGGCAATGCCCACCAGCAGCAGGCGCGACAGGGAAGCGTCACGCTGACGGCTGAGCAGGAAAATCACGAAGGTGGCGGCCAGCGCGCCGAGAAACGCCGCCAGCATCGGGGCATACAGCATCACCAGTGCAGGCAGCGAGAGCGGAAGCACCACCCACAGCGCGACGGCAAGTGCCGCGCCGCTGCTGATGCCGAGCAGGCCCGGGTCCGCCAGCGGGTTGCGGAACAGCCCCTGCATCACGCAGCCCGCGAGCGCCAGCGAACCGCCGATCGCCAGCGCCAGCAGCACGCGTGGCAGGCGGATCGTCAGCCAGATCTGATGCAGGGCCTCGTCGGTGGCGTTCCACAGCAGGCTGACTGGCAGGCGCAGCGCGCCAATACCGCTGGCCGTCAGCGTCGTGACGACCAGCAGCGCGGCCAGCATCCACAATGACAGGGCGATTCGCCGGGACATCAGGGCAGTTGCTCCGCTTTGGCCCGCAGTTGCCGGATGGCTTCCGGCGTTCGCACGCTAAAGCCCAGCAGCGCCATGTCATCAATCGCCAGCACCTGCTTATTACGTCCTGCTGGGGTTTGCGCCAGCCCGGGCAGCGTCCACAGATTCGCTTCCCCGCCCAGGGCGTTGATGCCGTCCTGCGAAATCACCACCAGATCGGGCTGGCTGGCAATCGTTCCTTCCTGAGACAGCGGCTGATAGCGGGTGAACCCCTGCATCGCATTCTGCAGCCCCGCCGCGCGAATGGCCGCGTCCGCGCCGGTCTGTTGTCCGGCAGCCATCGCGGTCATCCCGCCGTGGTTGAGAATAAACAGCACCCGTTTGTTGAGTGGCGATGTGGGCAGGGTTGACAGCGCCTGACGCAGCTTGCCGCGCAGGGCTTCCCCCTCGGCCTCGCGATGCGTCGCTTCCGCCACGATCCGCACTTTTTCGTCGATGACGCTCAAATCGTTAGCGGCTGGAACCGCGATAACCCGGACGTGGCTTTGCTCAACCTGCTTTAGCGCCAGGGAGGGCTGCGCCTGGGCGCTGGCCAGCACCAGCGTGGGGCGCATGGACAAGATCCCTTCCGCGTTGAGCTGGCGCAGATAGCCCACGTCCGGCAGCACGTTCGCCGCCTGCGGCCACTGGCTGGTGCTGTCGCGGGCCACCAGGGAAGACGACGCGCCGAGTGCGTAGACAATCTCGGTGACGTCGCCGCCGAGCGTGACGATTTTCTCCTGCGGCGCAGCAAACGCCAGCAGGGGCAGTGCGCTGAACAGGACAAGCCACCGTTTCATGCGGCCAGCCCTTTCGCCGTCAGGGCGTCTATCTGGCTGCGCCACTGGCTTTGCTCCGGCTCGCCTTCGGTGCGCTGGCCGTACAGCTGGGCGATTTGCGTCCCGTCGGCGGCAAACAGCTCCAGGCTGGTGACGTGCCCGTCAGCGGTTGGTTTGCGCGTGACCCACGTCTCCGCAATGGCGTCTTCAAGCAGGTGCAGGGTAAAGGTTGAGTTGAAGATGTTCAGCCAGCCTTTCATCGGCGCCAGCTTTTCCACCACGCCGGTGAAAATCTGTACGCAGCCGCGGTTGCCGACGAAGACCATGATTTCATTGCCGTCCCGGCGCGCCGTCTCCAGCAGTTGCGCCAGCGCGCTGTTCTCTACCCGACAGGCCAGATCGTCCCCCACCAGGCGAAACGCCTGCTGGCGGCTGAGGTTATGGCGTTTGAGGAGGCTGAAGAACTGGTGCACGTCGGTCATGGCGCGCCACTCGTTGTCCACGAGCGCAGCTTGCGCATTTTCCGCGTGAGCAGGCGCGTCGGGTGCCTTCAACGCCAGCGGTGGATTATCGGCAAAGATAAAACGGGTCAGCACGTCGCCCCAGGCGGAAACGTCGGTGTTATCCGTGACGTAGACCTTCAGCAGGGCATCGCCCTGGTGGTCGAAGAACTGAATGCTCTGCCGCTCGCCCCGGGCGGTGGCTTCACTGATGTGAAACGCGCTTGCCCACTGGTTGAGGAACAGGCGCAGATCCAGCGCGCGCGGGTTCAGCACCAGCCCGGCATGGCCGTTCAGGTGCTGGTTGGTGAAGCTTCCGACCTGCTCGTGAACGGCGTAGTTGTTGCGGCAGATGCATTTGGTTTCGCCCACCGCCTCCAGCGCGCCCAGGATCTCGCGGATCTCACCGCGCAGTCGCCAGGCGTCGTGACCCACGCGGGCAAAGGTCAACTCTGCTTCGCTGATATTCATTAACCCTGCGATGTCGCGCGCGTACTTACCCGGATTGTCTTCTTTCAGCTCAAGCCAGCGCGTGTAGTGATTCATTTTCTTATCCTTCTGAAGAGTTGCCCCGACGGGAATTACCACTGATAGCTTACGAAAATCTTGCCGTTACGGCCGTCCTGCGGACTGCCCTGAGGTGCCCAGTATTCTTTGTCAAAGGCGTTGCCGAGCACCAGCGTCGTGGTCACGCCTTTGAGCTGCTCCTGACCCTTATAGCTGACGTAGAAGTCATTGACCGCGTAGCCCGGCTGCTTGCTGTAGCTGCTGCTGATATGCGTTGAGCGATCGACAAAGGTGCCAATCCAGCCGACGGAAAAACCGCTCTGCGCCACCGGAATGTCCAGCTTGCTGGTGACGGTATCCGGGTTGATGCTGGAGATGTACTCGCCCGTAGTCGATAAGATCGGAAGAGCGG